>MDTB01167199.1_pt1 | contig 12514 bp, 1 predicted proteins | sample 811161 | NCBI WGS metagenome assembly MDTB01 (sample SAMN05326650, study PRJNA326480) | marine metagenome | isolation source: seawater | place: Mediterranean Sea | collected 2009 | reverse complement strand
TTATGGCAGCTTAAACGATTACGATATGCAAGGATACATAGCGGAAGTTGCAATATGGTCAACAGAGCTATCACAAGCAGAAGCTAAATCTTTGTTCGATAAATCTTTTGCGCCTGAATATGATACGTCTGTAGCTGGTTACGTAAGAGAATCTGTTAAAATGGGTGTTTCGGGTTCTAGTTATAACGACTCTGACAACGCTAAGCTACAATCTTGGTTCTCATTTAATAAATTAGCTCCTTATGATTCTAGCCCTAATTCTCGCGAGGCTAGCTATGAAACATTTCCGGAAAACAATCAAATTGTTACAGGATCTTTGACATCAATTAACGGAAACAGTTTATACAACTTTGAATTCCCTCCTCTTCCTGCCGGCGTTGATACTGTCACTAGAGGCATCAATATAGGAAAAATTGACTTATACGATAAATTGATCGGGTTTACTGCCCCATCAACCAAGAAGATGACATTTTCTTTCTGGATGAACAGGGCTGATGGTGCTGATTCCAATTATCCTCGTATCTTAAGTTTTGGTCGCACTGAAATTGCCATCGACCCAAGCGATAGGATCTGGCTTTTAACCTATCGATCAAGCACAGGTGGATGGTGGCGTACTAATTTAGGAATATCAAAAAATGCGTGGCACCACGTAGCTATCGTTTACGATGCCGCCAGCGTTGATAACGATCCTGTTTTCTATATTGATGGAGTTTTAGCTAGCATAAACGAACAGCAAACTCCAGTTGGGACTTGGTATTTTTCCCCCCCCGGCTCAGCTTTACAAGAGCCTGCTTACATTGGCAACCGAGGCCTAGTCGGTGCTGACGGCCCGGGAGATAGGCAGTTCGTCGGCCAATTAGCTGAGTTTGCTATTTTTAATAGCATTCTAGATCATGGCAGAATCACGGAACTTTATGAAAGAAAAAGTTCAGGTCCTCCAAAGACAGTTGAACAAAAATTAGCTAACAAATTTAATGATGTAATACTAAGCGGCAGTAGGTACTCAAACACTAACTTAATTTCAAATATAAACGCATCTAACAGCAGCAAAGTTGACGTTAGTTTTGCAATTCCAGGTACATCTACAGAGAGTTACTCTATAGAAAAAACCAAAATAATATCTAACACTGATGTGATATCATTTTCTGATATAGACGTTTTAAATAAAGCATTTAATGATACCAGTATAAATGATTTAGGAAGCACTAAATTTAGGCACTCAATAGTGGTTGGAGAAAATAATTTACCTGTTAGCTTTAAGATAACGTGTAACGCTGCTGATATAAATGGAAACAGTGTTGTTAGAGATATCTACAATTCAGGAAACATCACGGCAGAAATTTGTTTTTCGCATAATACTTCTTTTAGCCCTCCTTTAAATCCTGAAGATCCGAACTGGATGGGAAATCCTGTTTCTTTAGGGGAACCAAACGTTAACGATCTCACTTCGGAAGACTCCAATGTCAGAGTTCCAAGATACCCAGTCATATCTTTTTCTATCGCTGGAGAAACTTACCAAGCGCGCTTGAGCTCTCGCACTAAAGTTGAATCTGACAAATACAATATTGGTGTTATTGAAGATGTTGAAGGTGGTCAAATTATTATTGACTCATCTAATAGCTTAGCAGAATCGCTAGCTAATTCTATAAACTCTTGGAAAAATTTCTATAATGTTGGTATTTCTATCTCTAGAGCTGATAACGTAGTTGAGATCTCTATGACTGATAGAACTTTCTTTACTGGAAAGTTCGGATTTTCAGGTTTTTCTACTTCGGGGAACGAAAGCACAGAAGTTAAGCTCTTTAAAATAGAAGGATTTAACAAAGTTCTGAACCCCGAAGTCATCTTGCAAGAGAAAGACAAGTCATACAAGATATCTACCAAAAAGATTGAAGCTTACAAGGACGTTGAAGAGCCTTTAGATGATCCGTTTTTTGGAGTTACAGGTCCAGCTCCAACATTCGATGGATTTGATGTCGTTCCAAGAGATCAAGTAAGGATAGAAATTCCTATAAATCCATCAACTGCTACCACTTTGGGTCTTACTACTGGATCTGTAAGCTTTCCAGGCCAGAAGCTATCTGGTTCCATGCCAGGTTCTTATAATCCTATCGGCTATTTTAACTTTACAGACAAAAAATGGGAATCGATTTCTCCTAACCTTGAGCCGGTTTTGACTAGTTCTTTCGATTATCAAGGAAGCTCAAACAAGGCTGCTAGTTATCATAGCGTAGTCACCGGTGCAATAAGGAGTGAGAGTAATAGACTTCCAATTGGGTTTACTAGTGGTCAAGGTTTTAATATTCAAGAAGGGCTTTTTTCCCGGGATGACGAATCTTCGGGTTACCTTAGAGAAGGCTTAGGAAAATACTGGGATGGTGAATTTAATGTTGGAGATTCTTACGATGTAGAACTTCTTTCTTATGCCCGACCAACATCTAACTGGGGTTTTCCTTGGGATGATCGATACAGGCCAGCCGATGGTCAATCTTTGTCTTTAGAAAAATATTTAAAAGGAGATTTTTTATTAGAAAGCTGGGAAATAGTACTTAGCTCTTCTATTAATGACAGTGTTATTGATGGTGTTGGATATAGAACACCCAATAAGCCCGGAGATTATAAATGGCCCGGGACGGGATTAGATCGCAGTCATTATCGTGGATACTTGTTTAATGAGCTTAGTTCTTCTTACTCTAACAGCACTTACCGCATCGACTACTTCACCCATCCCATCACTGGGTATGCAATTCAGTCAGGTTCAACTCACTCGAACTACATGACCCCGGCCGGTCACGCAGCGAACATAACTGTTGAAATTACTGGTTCTATGATATCTTGGAACCGAAATAATCATGTAAGTAATCAGTTTGGCAGTGAGTACTGGGGTGTACAAAAGGACGGAAAGAGATTTCATCAATCTTATCCATGGTGGAGGTGCGACACTTTCTTTCTTATGAGGGAAAAGCAAGCAGTCAACACTACAGCTAATTTAGCCGATAATTTTCCAACAGTTGGGAATAATCATCATAAAACGCAGGTTTGGAACGTATCGACTAGCGCACGAACCTTGCCAGGGTATAACGCGCTCTCCAATTGGGTTTCTGGCTCTTCAGGCTTACAAAGCGCAAGTTTTATGTTTAACAGCGAGAAGCCAAAAGAAAATTATTTTGACCCTTCTGCAAACGTATCGATAACGACTGGTAAAACACAAGAGCTTATATCTTATTCTCAAGTTTCTTACTACGGGCATGTAACTAGGGAATTCTTGTCTGCTAGTACCATTTTTTCTAACGATAATCACCCATTTTCTATAGTTTCTAAGGATAGCTCAAGATATCAATATGCTGATCGAGTTATGTTTTTGAATTTTACTGGGCTAAGCGCAGATGAAATGTCTAGGCAAATTGATCCCTATTCCCCCGGGGGCAATCAGCACATAGGACTTACTGATTCTCAAAGAAAATTTGGCTCTTTTAACTTAACCGGTTCCTCTGGAATGAGCCTACTTGAATCTGGGCTTGGCAGAGATCTAAACATTCATATAGGGAATGATTACGGAAGGCAATGGCTCGCTGCTCCAACAGTTACCGGTCATTCTACAAAAGTTGCATTGAAAAAGAATAGCTTTAAATTTTCTACGATATTTTATGACCGTTGGTATAACGGAGGTCTTCAGTGGTGGGGTGGCGTCAAAAACGGACGAGAGGGTGGTAAGAGAAGCTTTATGTCCAGCCAAACCATCCCTTCTCCAGATCGCTTGCTTTCTTCTACGTCGGCTTTTGATAAAAACGCAATTAGAAAAAACCAAGATATTCACTCGGGAATATTAAGGATCCAAGCCCCTGTTAGGGATTCTAATATATATGATTTTGGTACTACTTCTAGAGAGTTGTTAATTGATCGCAACTTTTGCGACTTAAGCATAGATCAAGAAGCCCAGTTGCCAGACAACAGCTTAGCCATTAATACTCCTTTTACTAATTTTGCAAGTTCAAATTCTTCAGACTTGAGGACTAATAATACTCCAGGCGCTAGCGTCTTTTGCTCACCTGGCGTAAATTTTCTTCGATTTCTAACTAAGAACTCTTACTGGTCGGGTGGAAACGATATCGATACCTTAGGAAACTCTAGAAGAATTAAGGCTGCATTGGGAAATGAGATAGTTCCAAAATCTCTAGTTGCTTTTCACGCCCCGATATGGGTTAATGAGACGAATGTCTTATACACGGAAGCAATGATCGAACAAAACATAGTAGAAGGTGGATACAAACAGAATAAAAACTATAGTTTAAATTCTCCGTACTACTTGAAAAAAGAAGACAAACTGATTTTAGGGTTCCAAGTGGGTATTCCTGGGTATTCGAACGCAATACCACAATATATCAATATAGGAGGTGGAGATGTTCCGAAAGAGTTGCTTGAAAACGGTTCTATGCAAACCGGAGTCAAAAATACCAGTGGCTACTTTCCAACTCAGGTAGCTAATCCAAAATGCATTCAAGCAACATTTCATCCTTACAGCGACTCAAAGATTGTTCTTTACGGTTACTACGTTAAAGATAACAAGCCAAAGCCGAACAGAAAAGATGAACAATCTAGCACAGTATTTTACACAACGATAGGCAATGAGATTTACGATCAAAACGAGACTGTTTTAAATTCAGAGCTTTCAGGTTCTTTATATTCAGAGATAATCAGTCCAACAGTCAGACTTCAGCCAGTTGTAACCGAGATAGATGGTTTACAATCTTCGATAGTTTCAGTAACGTTTGGCGAGAGGATTAACGATATATCTGGAAATCCTAGAAAGCTTTTTTCCACAGGATCAGCAAGGCGTTTTATCGATTTGTATCAAGGGGAAAATCGAGTAACATTGTCCAACAACGTCGGTGAGCGGGTTGTTACTTTTGATGAAATATATTTTGATTCTTTGCCAGTTGATTTAAGCGATTACATTCCTTCAAGCAAACTAATTCTTAGCGGTACCAGGGTAGATATCAGTACAACAGCCAACTATAGCCCGGGCTCTAATGTGCCGGATGGAGATGTTCTTGACCTGCCAGACGACTTTTTGGTAGAAAGATTACTTGGTCTTAAACCAGGCGAAGATCCACTACCAGAATTTTTCGTTGGCATCGGTGCATTCAACCCGGAAGAAGCAAACGTATACCATGATGGAGGTACTCCAGGTAATTTAAGCTCCGCTGTAGTCGATAACTATGTCGGCCTCACACGAGAATCATTCAGCAGAGTTTACAACGAGAAGTTTGTTAAATGTTTTCTTTTTCATTCTTCGTCATTACGCGAAGAATTTATCAGAAATGACGGAACTACAACTTTTGACCCGCAAGACAAAAGAGTTCCAGTGAAAGATCCCCAACTTGGTCTTGTTCACCCAACCAACGCCGACGCGAAGATGGGAATTTTGCTAAATCCAGACTCTCACAAGATGATATCGTTTAGCACCGCGGTTTTTGATTTTGGTAAGAGATACATAGACCAAGAAGCGAATGAAATTGGGGTTAGAACAGAAATAAATCCAACCAGCAACGGACAAACAGTTTCTGATCTAGATATCATAAAAGGATTTTATGGAAACCCCGATGGAACTCCAATAAATAAAGTTTTTGGCGTAGCTACGATTGGTGGTGGTCAAATTATTTACGGAGAATCTACTGCTACCCGCCAATCAATTTATCTATCTAAGCATTCTCGCCTTACTCCTGCTAGGATGCTTCAAGCGGTTGATCAAGTGAATGACACAGAGTTCAGAAGGAATGCAGCATTCGCATTCGGTTTTGGTTCTCGTTCTGACCGCGGGTTTAGATATCTCTATGGAAACGGTTTTGTTCCGTGGGCTGGAAGAAACAGCAGCAATCAACGTTTCAACCTTACTGCCGGCAATCATTATCATGACAGTCCTCCTTCATCTAATTCACATAAGCTGGCCGACACGTATTATTATCATCAATATGATACTAAGGTTACAGTAGAACATCCTTCTGGCGTCAAATATGGAATGATGAACTATGATCATATCAGACCATCAGTTAAATTTCGAAATAATCGTTTTGGTCAGTTTAGAGACATGCTTGAAGGTCGTAAGTTTGGAGCAGTTGCGATAAATGCAGAATCCGAGTTACTACCTCCAGGTTTAGAGAATGTTTGGGAAGTAGAAAATGGGCAGACATCAGCAATTACTGTTGAGTTTTTTGATCCTTTTATGCGCCCATTGAGAAGCGGAAATTCAGCTCGAGCCTATTTATTTTCACAAAATTTAGATAAGTTTCAAAGGTCTAGTTTACCATTTTTTGATTTACGCACGCCGAAGGAAGGTGGCGACGGTGGTCGTATGAGAAAAGAGCATGAGATATTAAGGGACTATATAGAAATTACAGGGGCAGAAGAAGAAGACCTCGGCGATATCTTGTTGTAAAAATCTTATCGATTAGTACCGATAATTCCTTTGTTTGATATTTAGATAGTGTAGTAAACAGGTTTAGGGATCATGCCGCAAAAGAAAAGATCGATATTAAGAAAAAAAGATTTCATAGTAGCTCGATCTACAACTGACCAATCAGTCCAAAAAATTGTTGCGCCAAAGCATTTTCAAATCGGCTTAGACGATCCCGAGTTCAGTAACTCAAGCTTAAAAGTCTATGGAAGATCAGTTTTAAATAGTGGAGCAATTATACGCCATGGTATTACCGGTTCATTGCAGGTTTTAGCTTCTGGTCGTTCTTACCTGAGGCAAGGAAATAACATTTCTATAGTTTCAGGTTCAGATGGTTCTATAACAATTGGAGTTGATTCTTCTTCTTTTTCTGGAAACACAACAAATGCATTGACAGTTGGTAATGGTATAACTTTAAACTCTGGAACAACTTTTAATGGCTCGGCAGCTAAAACTATTAGCTTAAACCTAGAAACTAATTCTGGTTTAGCTTTTAATTCTGGAAAACTGACTATAGATCCTTCTTCTTTATCAGAGGCAACACCAGCAACTGGAGATTTTTTCTTAGTAGAAGATGCTACTGACAATACGATAAAAAAAGTTGATTTTTCAAGCTTATCTATCTCTGCTCAAGCTGGAGTTACCCTTAATAATAAGTTAACAGCCGGTAATGGTTTGACTTATGGAGGATCAAACAATTTTTATAATAACAGCTCAGCAGAGACTATGTCTATAAGTTTTGCTTCAAATGCTGGTTTAGCCTTCAATTCAAGCAATAAATTAGTCGTATCACCAGCCGCTGCTTCTTCTAAAAGTTCTCCACATCAAAACGATATTGTTTTAATTGCAGATTCTGAAGATTCTAACAACATTAAGAAGGTCACACTTAGCTCTCTCACTGCAGCAAATACTCTTAGCAATGTTTTAAATATTGGAAACGGTCTTGATACTGTTTCGGGAGCAACTGTTTACAACAATTCTGCTACTCAAACTGTTAGGGTAAAAACAAATGGCCCTACTATTTCTTCTGACGCTAGCGGTATATCAGTTTCAAGTACACCAGGAACCCTTTCTGCAGGATCTGGGATATCTTCTTTTTCTTTTAACGGTTCTTCAAACTCATCAGTTACAGTAGACGCTAGCACGGTTGCTACTTTTTCTGCTGGTGGTACTTTTTCTGGTAATGTAATTTTTGGAGGCAATGTTTACGGAAAGTTTAATGAAGTTTCCGCTGGAGTTCCTCTCTTGATTGGAGGAACAAACGTTACAGTGTCAACTGCTGGTAACGGTCAAATGACAATAAATGCTAGCAACACAGTTGATATTGCTGCTCAACCTTCCGGAACCCCTACAAGGGCCGATCTTCTTTTGATAGAGCAGGGAGGAACTAATAAAAAATCTACTATAGCCCAAGTAGCCGCTTTGGTAGATAGGACAACACTGGTTTTGGGAGGCGATACTATCAATATATCTTCTCCAGATGCAGATACAGCTTCAACGATATCTGTTAAACTTTCTGGTGATACTCTAGAGTCAGCTTCTTCCGGAATAAGGGTGAAAAAAGTTCCATCTACTATAATAGATGGTTACGGTATAAAAGATTTTTCTTTTGATGGTGCCTCTGAAGCGACAGTTGAAATTGATAAAAGCATAGTTGCTACCCTAGATGGAGCAGACTTTCAGGGAGTAGTGAAGTTTCAATCGGGCTTAACTGGATCTTTGCAGGCTTTAATGGATGGTAGCCCTTACATAGTGGGCGGTACAGGCATATCAGTTAACACATCTTCAAACGGAAAGATCACTATCACAAATGATTTTAGTTCAACTCCTACAGACCCCGGAATTTTCAATGTAGGTTTGTCTGGCTCTCTTCAAGTTTTGGCTGATGGAACTACCCCTTATCTTGTAGGTGGAGGAAATATACAGATTACCACAGGTTCTAATGGCCAAGTAACAATCTTTGGTGCCGGCGGAAGTGGAACAGGCGCTGATCCTTTTGCTCACTACGTAGTTGTTGGTCTAACCGGTTCTCTTGCAAACGAACGAGTTTTAACTGCTGGAAATGGGATAAAAATAAATGATGCTGGTTCTAATAACAGTATTTCTCTTTTAGCTGATGACTCTATAGTTGCTACGTTAACGGGCTCTGTTTTTTCTGGAAATGTAGTGGCGCAGTTGGGGTTGTCGGGTTCATTACAAAAACTAGCTGATGGTTCATCTTACCTTAGAGAGGGAGCTAATGTATCGATAGTTTCTGGCTCTGATGGCTCTGTAACTATTTCAACAACAGGCGGAACCATTGGAGCTGCAGAAGACGAAAGTTATACGGACGGATTATTTACAGATTTTACTACAACAACTCCTATCGGAACTCCTATCGATAGATTTAATGAAATTCTAAAGCTTCTCGTTCCAGCTCCAGCTCCAGATTTAGACGATATTGACGTAAACTCTGATGGTGCAGATGTTAAGCTTAGCTTTGGAACAAGCAATGATCAGTCGTCAGCAACTCCAGCTTACGCAAACGTTGCGGCTTCTGCCGGCATCGGTGCTGCTGTAAATGTTAATGGCGATTACATAACTGTAGGAACACCAGGCAACTCTACCAACTTAAGAGCAGCAGTCTACAATGGGAGCACTGATTTGATTGGTGATTTAAATGAAGATGCTACTGCAAATATAACAACCCCTAGTAATGAAACAAACTATGTCGCTAATTCTTTTGGTAACGGTAATATTGGATCTTTAGTTTTAGAATTAAACGGAGTGGATATATATACACTAGACTTAACGTCTAATTCTACTGGAGCTGGCAACCCGGGTTCTGGGAGCGGAAACCATGTAAACGCTTCAGGAGATTATGCAGGTTCTGGTTTTATAAATGTCTCTACTGCTAAAGCTGGAACGTTTGATAACGGCACATCGTTTGATAATTTTAAACACAGAACCGGTCAATGGAAAGTATCAGCTGCTAGCCAACGAAATGGTTGGAATTACGTTAGAATTAAACATGTCAAGGGTGAAATTACAACTAACACAAATTATGTTGAGTGGGTGAACGATAGCGACTCTAACGATCTTTCTGCAGGTAGTAATTCTTTAGTGTTTACCGGCGTTGGTTCTTTGCAGATTTCAGGCGTTACTTACAACACTAGTGGTACAGGAAGATATCGTGTAACTGTTTCAAATGCGTATCGATATGTTTACGACACTACTGCCACTTCCTTCACAACATCTAATTCAGGCCTTACTTCTAGCGTTACGTATAATATAAGCAGCATTGCAAAAGCTTCTATAGGAGGCGGAGAAAATCATTTAAAACAAATTGCTGTAGACGAGACTGACAACATCACAGCTAGTTATATATTAGGTGGGTCTGTAACTGCTGGCGTTAATGTTTCTCATCCTATTAAAGACAATTTATCAAACGAAGCACAATCTACTGCTAGCGGCATACTGATTTACAATGTTTCTGATTCAGCTACAGTGACGTCTGAAACTTTTCAAAGAGAATCTTATAGGTTACAATCGGGTTCTTATTCAGTTCAAGCAGACGTTGCTGGAGGTTCTTTAAACTGGGATTCTTCTCAAAGTCTTGTAGGGGGATCGAGCACGCACAATAATGGTTTGCAAGTCTATCGCGAAAGACTTTATTCTCCAAAGAATACATTAAATTCTGGAGATTTTAGAAACTCTAGTGATGGTGGTTCATTAGCTAATGGCCCGTCTGGAAACCCCAACTATAGTGGTGCTACTGGGTTAAGAACTTATTATAGAAAATTTCAAAACGCAGGTTCAGCAAAAAGAGATTTAAAATATGTAATATCAGGTTCGGCAACTTTAGTTGGTAAAACAGATTCTATTGGTTCTAATAACAACTTTAGACTGTTTTTCAAGATGCCATCGGATGGAGCTGGAAACACTACTGGTTGGCTAGATGCAAAAACTGCTTTCTCCTATAACACAGTTACTGATAACGCTGGATGCGCAATAGGCACTGTTGATACTTCGGCTAACATGGCTAACAATATATCTTTTGGAACTGTAGAAGTAGGAACTAACGAATGGGTAGTAGCAAAGATAGAAGCCGACAACGATTGGACCGGAAACTTAGACAGTTTTTCTGTGACTTTCGGAGCTGTCGGCGCAGTCAATGCTTCGCCCAACCTCAATGACATAGATTGCAATCAAACTGGCGTAAATGCAAAACTAAGTTTTGGTTCTAGTTTAGGAAAAGGTACTTATGAAAATGTATCTTCTGGCGCAGGATTTTCTGCCGTTGATGCAAATGGTGATTACAATACAACCGGCGATCGAAGAGCTATTTTTAATAGAGGCCAAGTTATTTCTGGAGATATAAATGAAACAACTAACGCTAGCGGTAACAGCTATCCAGCAAATTCATTTGGAAGTGGCAAAGCAAATGTTGGAAAACTCTTATTATTTTTAAATACAACTTCTACAGCAGAGGGAGATGCTCTTCACGTGACTGATCTTTCAACTTTTGGCTCTGGTAATGATTTAACTAGCGGATCCGGATTTATTAATTTAAGCGCTGCTACATTTGGCGAAGACAGCAACGGCTTACCAGACTACACAAAAGTTTACAGGACAGGCCAATACCAAATAGCTTCTGGAGTAACTCAACGAAATGGCTGGAATTATGCTAGGATAATACACGCAGTAGATGGTTCGAACCATGCTTCTGACTATGTTGAATGGGTAAATGATGATTCAAACCCAACGATATCTTTTTCAAGCATTTCTATCGGAAATTTTTCTTCGAGTTCAACGTATAAATGTTCAGGAGTTACATACTTTATTTCACCAACTGGAAGGTTTGATTTTACGGTTTCTAATCTTTATAAATACGTTTATAGTAGCAGCGCATCAGCAATCAGTTTTCCAACTACAACAAATTGCACTATAACACAAATAGTGGCTAATGGTGATGGTGTCAATAACTCTACAGTTAACGCAACTTCACGCTCGCTACCTTCGTTAAATACATCAGTTTCTGATGCATACGACGATGATCTAGTTGTACAAGCCGCTTTTTCTTTTGACCAAGGAACTTCTATACCTGGCGAAACAGCTCATACAGTTACTTTGATTGGAAGAGTTAATCACCCCTTAAAGGGAGACACAAATACTAGTTCTACTTCTAGCGCTGAATTTTTAGTAGCTAATTTTAGTGATAATTCTACTGACGTTCAAGAGAATTTTAATGGCGAAGCTAAGAGGCTAAAAGCTGGAACAACATCATACACAACACAGGCGCATGTTTCTGATGGCAGTAACAATTGGAATTCTGCCACATCGATGAACGGTTCAGATGCTGGTCACAATACCGGTTTGATAATTTATGATGGCAAATTGAGATCTCCGCAAAAGGTAGGTCCATCTGGCAATTTAGGAGATTTCAGGGATACAAGCCAGGGAGGAACAATTGCAGCTCCTTCAGGAAATCCAGATTATGGTACCTTGACTAACACTACAAGGGAGTATATCAGGTGGTTTAAAAACACTTCTGGAGGTTCAAAGACAAATTTTGATTTATCAATCAATGGTACAGGAACTATTGTTCAGAACACTGATTCTCTAGGTTCAAGTAATAAAATTCAAGTTTTTGCAAAGATACCTCATTCAAGTTCCGATCAGTCTACCGGGTGGATGGATACAGCTAAAGCTTTTGCTACTGGGCAAAATGGTGATAATGCAGGTGCGCTAGTTGGTTCATTAGATAGTTCTCTTAATGCAGCAAATGAAGTTACTTTTGGAACTAAATTCGTTGACAATAATGAATATATACTAATTAAAATTGTTGCTGATAAAACCTGGACAGGTAATATAACTCAAATGTCAGTTTCTTGGAGTTAATAAGTGGCTTTTGACGCTAAAACAGAAAGGCTGATAGCTTTAAAGAAACTATCGGGAAAAGCCCACACTTCCAATGACAAAGGTTTAGCAAACGAGCCTTTGCCTTCTGGGATCACTTTATCTACTGTGACTATATTTGCTAGCTTAGTAACAACTTCTCCAAATTCTTCTTCTCCATAT
>MDTB01183001.1_pt1 | contig 12516 bp, 8 predicted proteins | sample 811161 | NCBI WGS metagenome assembly MDTB01 (sample SAMN05326650, study PRJNA326480) | marine metagenome | isolation source: seawater | place: Mediterranean Sea | collected 2009 | reverse complement strand
TTTTAGATTGTATCTAACTCTAGATTCTTCTCTTTTAGAGGGCAAAACCTTCTTAGCTAATTCAAAATATTCATCGACCAACGAATTAATTGTTTGTGGGCTACTTATCGTACTGAGATCGACCTTCGGCGCGGGATCCCCCTGATTGGAAACGCTGGGTGTAATCTTTTCCCCTTGGGACGCGGGGGTCTGGGTCATTAAAGATTCTTTAATACTGTTCCATGTTTTTATCAGTGTACCTTTGCTGATTCTCTTTACGACGGTGGGCTGGGCGGTAATGCTGTGGCCATCATCCTTTATCACTTTCCACATTGTAGCTCTGATATGTTTTTTTTCTTCTATTAATTCTACATAGAAAAAGTCATTCGCCAGAAAAGAAGTTAAATTTTTTGGATCGTCATCGGGGTCATAGATAGTATCTGATATAATCTTATTAATATCTATGCCGTGACCACCCACAAATGCCGGTGTGCTTTTGGTGCCCGTTCCTTCGGGGAAGGCTCTATTAAATTCTCTATCAACAATAGCAGACATCGATTCACTGTTGCCAGAGTCTGCGCCGTGGGCTTGTGCAGCCTCTTTGGTATTTGCATATATTTGAAGAACTATTGCCTTGGCTAAGTTATTATTATTTCTTAAAGTCTTCACAGCTTGCGGGTAATACTTTTTTTTGATTTCTTGTACCACTTTGCGGTGAGTGCCCGTGCCGTAGACCCCATCGCGGTCTCTCTCTCCAAATCCCAAACGTTCTTGAAGTTTCATGATTGCATTAAATATCTCCGGTGTTAATGTTTTGCCCATGTCACCCAGGGGCGTGCTGTCAGAAATATTAGATTTGAAGCCAGATAACAGTTCTGTGAAATGACTGATTTGTTCTAGCCACTCGGCCAGCGCATACATTGCTCCCGGAAGTCTCATACCTTTATCACTAAGCTTTTTGAAATATTCTTCATTCATCTTTTCCTTGGCTTTGGCGAACTTTTTGGAATCTACAGGCTCAACACTTGATCTTTCTTCTTCAGCTGCAGGCTCTTCTGCAGGGGATGGTCCGGTGGGAACCTTATAATTTTTGTCAGCCCAAGCTTTGTGAGTGCCAATATCGTATATACCGGTAACTTCCATCTCAAGCATTTTTTGAATAGCTTTAATTGCTTCCTCTAATTGTTCATCTGTTAGATCTTGGCCGAGATACTGCGGTGGTGGCGGTGGTAGTTCCGGAGTTTCGTCTTGATCTTGTTCCTTTAAAATATATTTCTGAATCGGTGATAGTGATTCATTTTGGTCTTCTGGCGCGCCACTAGATTGTTTTATCTTAAAATATTTTCTGTACAACCATTGCTTAAGGCTGGGGATGTCGTCAGGATAATAAGCATCGATATCTGTTGGGTTATTAATAGTAATTCCTAGGGCTTTGTTCTGCCGCTGACTCCAATCCGGGGTGTCCTGGTCAGATTCACCTTTTTCTTCACTAGACTCTTCATGTTTAGCAGATGTTTCTTTGATATGCTTCTCGATGGCATGCATATTAACTGTTTCATCACCAATTTCAATAAACGCGGACGTCCCATGAGAAATTTCTAAGTCGGTTCCGCGGAATTTCTCTTTGGATAAACTCGCGATGCGTTCGCCCTTGGTCAATAATTCATCCCAGAGGGGTATTAGGTCTTTTGGTTTCAAGCCTTTGAAATACTTAGCTCTGTTTTTTCTGTATTTCTCGGCATGAGCGATTTGCCCGCTGACGGCGAAGGCGAAGGACCTAATGAACACAAATCTATAGTGGCCAGCGCGGAAAGATCTCATTTGGCCTGGGTTTGCGACCCCATCGGCGTTTTGTTGGGCACTTTTTTCATCTTCCTCCGCGACGGTTTTCGAGCGCTCAATTTTAGCCTTAAGTTTTTTAAACCTCTCTTTAATTTCTTCTTGCTCGGCGCGCTTATCGGCGGCTGCTTTATTTTTCGCTATAACTTTCTTATCTTCTTTTTTCTCTATGATCGAGCCTAGATATTGGTCAATTTTTTTAAGGTCCTCATCAATAGCCTCTCTTAAAAATTTCTCCTGTACAAATTTTCGAACACCGGCTTGTCCGTCAGAGCCAAGAACCTTACGAAGCTGCATAAAATTGTCTCTTGAGCCATTTTTGTAAGTTTTGACTTTTGTAAACCTAACATAAAAATCGCATGGCGGTATTGCGTCCATAGTGAAAGTCGCATACATTTTTTGATCTCTCTTGAGATTTAATTTATAATCATTATATTTGTTTGTAGTAAAGGTCCCACTTGAGGCAGTTATTTTTTGTACTATTGATTCAATAAGCATAGTCATGCTTTTTTTAAAATCTTTCAAAGCAACTCTGTTATGAATTTGTTTCAATAGTTCGTTAACATCTGCAACATCCAAAAGATACAAACCCGGTCGCTCTAGGTCTTTTGGAGTAAATTTAATTCTTTGTGGCTTGTTTCTGCGATTTTCGGGATCAGTACAGCTAAACATTCTATTTGCTGTCTCAAGAGATAAGTGTAGATCTTCAACAATATTCTTTCTGATAGAATTAACATAATGTGATGTATCTAGCTTCTTATAACTTTTCTCATTATCGTATGATATGGTTCCTTTTCCGGAATCATACTCCATTTCTTTTAAAAGCTTAGAGATCTCTTGATCTACAAGTTCACATAACTTGGATTTTTTCATTTTTTTAAACCCTTTTAAGGCCTAACTCTTCCAATTGCTTTGGAGTAAGTTTTTCAAGAATGATAGAAAATACTTTTTTTTCTGCTTCAGTGATCATAGTAAGATCGCCGGTGGCGGCCAATTGGCTCATCTCTTCTGTTATGATTTCTTTTAATCTTCTCTTTGTGATTTCCATTTTGGTCTCCCTAAAAGTCAAGTTTATAATGTAAATAGTCTAAATCTGAAACAATGTCCGCATTTTGTTTTCTGTGTTTTATCATTGATTTTGGCATCTCTGCAATGTCGGAATACGGTGACACTTCGATGCACCTAACTGTAATTCCATATTCTTTAAGTTTTTTTGCTATTAATAATTGTTTGTTTTTTACATCAGGGTCAAGCGCGAGAAATACGTTAGGCTTTTTTTTGCAAATTTTTTGGAACAGTTGAGACTTTTCGCTAAGAGAGGATCCTAAAATAGGAATAGCATTTTCGCATTTAATTGCATCAAAAACTCCCTCAACTAAAATTATGTCTGAACTCCAGTCAATATTAAGATCATTAAATATAATATCTTTACTTGCTTGGGGGTTTTTATATTTTATCCAGTCATCTGCATACGTTCTAGCAATAAAATAGTTTACCTCCCCTTTTTCATCAAAACTTGGAACTATAATTCTATCTTGGTATTCTCCGTAATTACAAAATCCAATTTTCCACAGCAAAATATCTTTATCACTAAGCCCCCTTGAATAAAGATAGTTAAGAGCTTTCTGTTTTAAGGAGGTTTTAGTACCAGTTAGTGTTTGAAAATTTTCTGGTAGGTTAATTACCTGCTTAGGTGATTGAATATTTTCTTGAAAAATTGTTTCATATTTGCTTAAATCTACTTCCCCTTGTAGGGCGCGCCATTGTGAGTAATAAGAACCCGCGTATCTTCGAATAAGAGGTGAAATTTTTGTCCCTGAATAGTCGCATATCCAACACTTAAACACATCCTTATCTATATTTATTGATAATTTTCTCTTGTGATGTTTGCATTTTGGACAATGAAAAAGGTACTCGTGGCCGTTTGACCAACATCTTCCAAAAGCGCTTCTAAGTAATTTTATCTTCTCTTGCAATTTTTTCACCCGCTAATGCAATAATTATACTATCACACATGTCTAACATTCCAGGTTTTGGATTTTCATGTTTTGTATATTCTATCGTAATTTGAGGGTACTTGTCAAGTATAAATTCAAGAACTTTTTGCTTTGCATTATCACCTCTTCTTATACCAACTCCGGCTAGTTTGCGCGCGGACGAGGCAGCAATCATATTCGGTTTTATATCAAACGTTTTGTAACAATTCCAGGATACTATACCATTAAAACGAGCCAGGGTTGAAAGAGTCTTAGCGGAAGAAAAACCGCTGCGAAATGATTGTAATGATTGTTCTATATAAATATCTGTTATATTGTACCTAGATTTAATATTCCAAAGTTCTTGTTGTAGTAAATCTGCTTTTTCATATAGCGAAGGAAATTTTCTTTTATTTCTTGTATCCCAATAGGAAGCTTCAATTATTTGCCCTTGTTCTATTATTGTTACACCAGTAATTGAAGTAGAGATATCAAGGCCTAGGATTTTCTGTTTCATATTTTCTCTGCATTATTTCAAACATTTTTTTTAAAAGCTGCTCTTTTTGCTGCTTATCTAAGCAGAACAACCATTTCCAAACGTATGTAGATTCTATATGATTTATTTCTTTTTTTATAGAATTAATTTCATCAATTGTTTTTTTTATATGATTATTTGTAATTTCAGGAGGTTTGATACCCAAGTCTATTGATATATCGGCTAATATCAACAAGTCTTGATCATCCATAGCTTTTTGAGCCTTTTGGTATAGTTCTGTTTTTCTTTTTAGTTCTGATTCGTCATCTAATCCTATCAATTTATCTGGGTGTGTTTTTAAAGCAATTTTGCGGAAGGCTTTTTTTGAGTCCAAATCTGACGGAGGATTTTGTTTTAGCTCTTTTGTTTTTGGTTTTGTCTGTTTTACAATTTCTGTTTCTTTTTTTGCGTGTTCAATTCCCATATCTTTTTTAAACATTTCGTCCACTTCTTGAGATGCAGCATTTGCCAAGTCCTTTGATACTTTTAATTCCGAGCGTAAAGATATAATTTTTGTGGCTAAGGTTTTTATTTTTTGATTCATTTTAAAAATCAATTTTCATCTTTATCATAAAGTCCCTTTTTTCTGTCTTTTTGGCAGGGTTTGCCAAAGTAGCTACGGCTATTAAGTTTTTGTCTTTATCATAAATTCCAACCTTAGATATATAAGTTGTGTTTATATGATCTTCTTCGTGATCAGGATATGGGCTTTTATTTATGCTCTTAATGTTTTTTTTGTTCTCTTCGAAAGAAGAGTTCGTCAGTAGATACTCTCCCAAAAGAGAAGAATTATCTTCGAGCTTTGAATCTAAAAAGGTAGGATTATTCGAATAATTATGTTCTCCAATTTCCGAAAACGAAAACATCGATAAAGTAGGGATCTTATTTGTGCCTTTAAAAGTTACTGAATATGCACTGGCCGGGCAAAGACCAGTCTCTAATTCTTTTCCAGTTTGCTTAATTCCAGTCCCAAAATTAAGCCAGGAAGGATTGGTTGTAGCTGAGGTTGAAAAATAATTCTCTTGATGTGTACTATCGATCGCAGTAGAATTGTTTAATATTATTAAACCCTGATTATATATTACATCTCCAATTACTTGATTTATTAAAGCAGCTGTGGTCGCGAATGTACAAATCATTTTTCCGGCTTTATCTACTGCCGTGGCTATGAGTTTTCCATTGACAAAATAATTTAGCTTAATTGATTCTTTTTTAATTGATGATCCTGTGAAAATTCCAGGAATACAAATTATATTAACTTTTTGTAACTTGTAATTGCTATCAAAATTTCCATTTTGTAAATCGTCTGGAAAATTAATTAAATTCTCTAATGCTAGAACATATTTACGATTCTCATGAGGCCCTTCCACAATCGGGTGTTTTAAGCCATTTGGGCCTGCGACGGCGACGCGGCTATACCGAGGAGTAGTTCGAGTATCCTCAGGGACGTAGATTCTACCTATAGAGGCAGAAAGAGGATATTTTATTTCTAAATCAGCTTCAGCGGGGAGGAGATTGCGACTATTTACGTGAAGACTATTTAAAGTTAATTCATTTCCAGAAAGATCTCTCAAACTAGATTTGGCACTGATGAGGTCACGAGTGTCTACGATGTCGCGGCTGTGTAGTCTAATATAGTTACCAGGGGGTATGTCTTCTTCTATATTAACGTGACCTCTGTCGATATTTAATTCATACAAACTAATACTCCCTGTTGGCACATGGCGGAGGGCCTCCGCGGAAATATCTCCTTTTTGAGTTTTCTCTCTTTGAAAAAAAGTTTTACCATTATGAACGGTAAAGTTATATTCTGGGTGTGTTTTAATAGTTGTGTGAATCAGGTCTTGATTTCTAAAACGCTTAAAAGACATTTTAGTAATCCAATCTAACCCTCAAGGTTAGGTCCGAAGAATTAGTTTTCTTTAATGGTTCCGAAAGTTTTGCTACTGCCAACAGTTCATTATCGAAAGAGTACAGACCGACGGTTGTTATATAACTTGTTGGAGGATTATTGGCATCACTGTTATTTCCAAGAGTCTTAACTCTTATCTTACTATTTGTTGGATCTATATAAGTTGGATTAGAACTATAATTAAACTCATGCGCGTTTGCCCTACAAAAATAAATACTAGAGTTTAGCTCTGTGGTGTTGTTAAAAGATATATTTTTGATTCTATGTCTTACAGCGTCTGCTATTTGATCTATTGTGCCAGAAACAGAAATATCAGCCATGAGGTGGCCATCTAGTGCAGTCTGCCCGGTATTCTGATGTGTTACAGCATCGCGAGTGCCGCCATCGCCGCCGTCAAGAACTGAAGATGTTAGCGCCACAATCCCAGCTTGATAATAGATTAATCCAACCTTTTTATTATCATCCCCATTTAATCTAAGTACAGCATATTCCCCTGCGGGAGAATTTATTTTGTAGCTCGTGCCGGCACCTGTGTCTGTTATTGTAGCCTCATTAGTGAATGGAGTATTATAATTACTTCCTGTTCCAAGGATCATTGAAAAGCTGCCTTTTTTTATCTCATCCTTAGTTAATAATCTAGCAAAATTTAGAAAAATAACATTATCATGCTTTTCACCCGCCGATAAGTCACCGTCGACGTCAAACCTTCTTATATTACTGCCTGTGTCATACCCTGCCAAGATTTGAGCCATTTGATTATATATGTTAACTTTCTTCCCAACTTGAACCGTAGTAGACCCGGAACATGAGTGGCCGCCGCCTGTTGTGCCGCCGGCTGTCTTAGTAGAGCAACCAAAAGTTATATCAAATATGTGATTTGCAGACGAACTAGCATATGGATAGTCGTAAACCGATTGAAACATACCGTGAGAAAAAGTTTTTATATTAACCCCTCTGCCAACGTTATGTTCAGATGAGGCTGTCACATATGTGCCTGACATCAATGTTCCCGTTATAGGTATTGATTCATGTAGCATCGTCCTTGTTATTGTTTTATCTGCCTGTGTTAGTGTTTTGAATGAAGTCGCCATTATTTTCTCCTAAACTATTATTTAACTATGCTGAAAAGGCTGTTCCTTTTAAAATTCTTATTGGTATGTCTATTGAATACCCAGTTGTGACACCTGTCACATTTACTAGTGTGTCTATAAATTTATGCTGTGTGATTGTTGCTCCACGAAAACTAATATTCGTTGATGAAGAAGATCCTAGTTCATCGAATAGTGAAGTTGATTGTTGGAGCCTCGTTGTTACTCTTGGTACAACTCTCAACACAGACCCCAAAGGGCCTTGGAACATTTCTTTTTTTCCATAATTACTTAAATCGCCCGTTTCTGCGGAATCTGTAATTTTATGTCTTTCTCTTGGAGAGAATTCTGATCGCGGGCCCAGTATAGCCGCACCCGCGGCCCCTTGGCCGGCGACTATATAATAAGTAGCTATAGCATCATCATCCAAAAATTGCGGTTGAATTGTTGGAGTATTATCGTTTGACAAGAAAGATTCTAAAGTTAATAACCGGGAATCTAACTTCACCAAGTAGGAATCCTCTAACAAACTTTCGTCTATTCTTGTGGCTATACTCATACCGCTGTCTGTGGAATCGATACCTTGGTCTATACAGATATGCGTTGTATTCGCTGATCTACTGCCGGGAACTCCATGTAGATATCCTTTTAAAGGCTTTGTTGTAGTTGCTCTAGAGTCTACATTGAAAGTTGTTGTATCCGCCATAATGATAAAACCATCAAACCCAGAGGCAACTGCGGAACATTCTTCATATTGATTATTTAATTTAAAAGTTGGCATATATAAAATATTGTCTCTACTAAGAGTTAATAGTCGCGATTTCATTATTGATTGGTCACTGGTAAAGCACTCCAACACTGGTGTTTTTAAAATCTCTAAATCATAAAAAGAAGACCCGCTAGGATGTTCTCCGTTAAAAAGCCCATAATTAATTTCCTCATCGCCAAGAGCAAATTTCGCGATGGCAAAGCTACCGCGAGCTAATCTTTCTCGACCCAGATCTGTAAGTACTGCATCTAAAACTATATCTCCAGAATTATCTAAAAATGCCATTTTTCACTCCTTGTAATTGTAAAATCAATAATAAATAGTATTTTACAATTAATAATTCTTTTTTATTTAAACGATTATAGTTGTTTAAAGCACTTCTTTAACAATAGATAATAATTTTACACACCTCAATTAAAGTAACCTCCGCGGGGGACGCCAGGTGGGCGTCTCATGCCTGTATTGCTAGGAGGGGCACCTCCAGGTGTTTGGGCGGCGCCTGCTGTAAACATGTTTTGTGTATTTCCTGTGCTTGTAAACATGCTTTCAGATTCATTGTTGCCTTGGTTTGTTAATACAGAAGAAGTGTTAGTTTCCGAAGATAGTAACCTTTCGACTGAGTTTTGGGCTACTTCTCCTAAGTCCTGAAAGACTCCATCATCTCCAAGAATTAGTATTCCAGTGCCTCCAGTGTTCTGGCCAAGGGCGTACGCACTAGCTGGCACACTAGATGCCCCAACAGTGTTTTCTCCAAGGCTATTTGTATCGGGCAAAACAGAATCAATAAGTACATCAGTCGTAGCAGAATTAGCCGAGTCATACTGCGTAACTACATCCTCTAACACCGTTACAAAGGGGTCAGTCGCGCCTGTTGTGATGTCGCCCGGGTTTACTTGAACTTCAACGCCCACTACTACACCTGGAAGGTCTGCAATTTCGTTAAATGGATTATTTCCGGCAATTGTCTCGTAGTCTCCAAATTCTAACTGGGTTAGATCCGCTTGTACAATTTCACCTAACATTTCATTTAAGTTTTCAAAATTTGATGAATCGTCAAAGCTGACTCCTTCAGGGCCCTCTTCCGTGAATTCGGTTGACATATCATCTGGTGTTTGGACTTGCGGCAAACCGGTGTCGACTTCTGCAAAGCCGGAATCAGAACTTGTATATCGATATCTTTGGTCAGTGGACACATCTTGATAAGTCACGTCTGGAACAGTGAGGGTGCCGACTTCAAGAAACTGCTGACTTGCATATGTTTCGTTAGTCTCTTCTCTTCTTTCTTGCCTAAATGATACATTAATGTCAATTGCTTTTCCTGAAGATTTTGATTTCAGTCTAAATTTATATTTTTTTCCCCAAATTCTTACAATATTTTCCTCACCCCTAACAAGGTTTAGTGATTCTAGGTTTGGAGCTGACTGGTAAAAATCTTCAGGATTTTCGGTTTGCATTTGAGAAAAATCTATAAGTTTTTGTTTTCTAGATGGTTGAATCGAAATAATATTTTGAAAATTTATTTCTGATGGGCTCAAAGACGCTCTCAGCTCGTAAGGTTCAAAAATAGGATTTATACCGTCTTCATGACTTTCCATTCTTATCTTTAATATCTCTGTTGGATTTGAAATGCCGGATCTATCGTGGGATCTTGCAATCACATAATAACTTTTATTTATATCAATTTTAAAATTGATATATGGCGTAGAAAAATCTGTTTTGAATACTCTACCTTCTGAAAAATCGCTATATCTAGATGGCGGAGTGCTTAACATAATTAGCTCATAAACCAAAGGGTCTGAATATGATTGATACCTTATTCGTCTCACATTTTCTGGGTCGGAATATGATGCTTCAGAAAGCATTTTATCAATAATTACACGGTCTGTCGACAATACTTCAATTGGTTCAGAATAATATTCTGAACCCACTTGAGGCTTAAAGAGTATAGTGAATTTATCGTCTGTTCCGACTTCTGGCAAAAATATAATTTCTGGACTTGACGGCGGAGTATTACCTATTGAAATTGTTTTTTGAAAATATGGAGCTTCTATCAACGCTAAATGATTTGTTGTTTCCACATTAATTCGATAATATGGGAACTGGTTAAGCTCAGCATCTCGGTAGGCCATCGGTCCGATGGGCCCATTTGGTTCATATTCTGGATCGAAAAAAAGAGGACTCCTATTGGCGTCATATAACGCACCAAAGTTGCGATATATATATTCCATACCAACCACAGCATTTACTGTAAAAACAGAATATTCGTAATTTTCACCAGGAAGAACCTGTGTATCAACAAAATCTACTTTAGATCGCGCGGCGAGGTTGTTAAGAGAGGGATTGAATATGTAAAATGTTTGTATGTCCTCTCCTGTATCTGTATTGGTTTTTACTATTTTGTAGGCAATAACTTCAGAGTAAGAATATCTTCCGTCTAAGATATCTTCATATCTTTTTTGTTTCAACCTGCCTGAAAGGTGTTGTTTTATTTCGTCTCTAACGATATCGAGTTGTGTTGAAAATATCTCGGGTGCCCGCGGAAATTTATCACGAGGGTGACCAAAAGGATACAACAGTCTACTTTGCTCACGATATTCAGCCTCTTCATAAAGTTCTCTTTGACTTTCCATAAGATAGAAAAAGTCTTTTACTTTTTTGGGGGTTGTTAAATTTTCAACCTGGTCCATAGATAGATTATATCTCACGAACTGATTCAAACTAGCTTGACCTCCAGCAAAGACGCCGCGCAGACTGCTATCTACAAATTGAGTAAAAGTTTCACTAGTGTTTTCATTATTGTGAAATATCTCCAATGCCATATGGTCAAAACCATGTGTCTGTAAAATTTCTGCTATTCTACTATCGTGCGATGCATCGAAGGTGATCCTAACATGATTTTTTGCCACAGGATTGTATTGAGGATCTAATATGTTTTCTGAAAGTTCATTTATCTCCAAAACATCTTGGCCTGTGTAAATTTGCACCGGACTATTTTTGATTGGTGTACCGGCACCTCCGGCGTTTTGATCAGCGATAGAATTCGCGAATTCATAAAAATTTATTCTTTCAGCAACTGGAACCTGTAAAGGTTCTTGAACTATCGTTTCAACATTTAATTGTCCGGATCTGATTAGATTCTTAAGCCTGTTGCGGTCGTTGTTGTACATAAAATCTCCAAACGTACTAGAAAACGTCTGCATTCTTACCACATCTGTCACTTGAGGTATCCCCTCATTCGCGTCACCATTTACACTAGAAGGGTTAAGTTGATCATAATCAATGGCACCGGGTGTTTGAAAAGCGTAATCTTCAAAATATAAATCTGGCTCTTGTGAAGATTCAGAAATTTTGTTTCTTATTAAGAAATTTGTGCCGGGATTTACTTTGTTAGAATTTAGATCTCTTGAATCAGTAGTTCCCATAACCCAAAGATCACATATTTCTCTAGCTTTATTAGGTTTTACAGCGAATTGCTCTTCAAGACGAAGCGCCAGGTCGGTAATACTAGCCATTTCAGTTAAATTTTCATAATCCCAAAAGTTGGTTGGGTTGGTAATCCGATCTTGTTTCATTGCTTTGGCCATTCCAATAGTATCAAAGCGCAGGCCTAGATGAGTAATGTATTTGCCTAAGATACTTTCTTGGTTTTGATTTGGTGCAACTATATCATTCCAAATGTACAACAAATAGGGGTTTCTAGAAAATTCTATATCTCTCCCAAAAACTTGTTGACCCATCCGGGTTTGGTCAAATCGCGTTGAGATGATTTCAGTTTCTCTTGAATAATCATATACTCTATATTCATGGCGCGCACCGGATGGGCGTACATTTATTTCTGTTGTGAATTCAACTTTATTTTTTTTAGCTGCAAAAGCGCTGCCCGCGGTCATGTCGCTCTCCCAGACTGATTTTAACATATGTCTAAAATTATCTCTAAAAGGAACATCTAGCATATTATCATCTGTGTTTCTAATTCTATTTTCTTTTTTTATCAAATCTACAGTTTCTTTCAACCGTTCAGTTTTGAATGGTATTACATTGCCGGTGTTTTCGGATAAAACATCAAGGCTCCCCAAAGGAGGTACTTGTAATTCTCCAGGTGTACGTATCCCTATTCTTAAATCCGGATAGTATCTAGAAGGATAATAGTTGGAAGAATCGATAATAGTAATTGTGTTTGTGAAAATCTTATTTTCTTCATAGAGATTAGGAAGTTGAACCGAACCCTCGGGGAAAATTGGATCTTCAGATAAGCCTTCGCCTAGATCTGGAGTTGTAGGTGGTACCGCCGAGCCTGATGATGAATCATCCTCTTCTGTTAAAACTTCACAAGGGTCTGTATATGCCATGTTTTAAACCTCCACAAAAAATACATTATTTGATAATAAAGTATTTTTAGAAAAGACTGCTTCCATCTT
>MDTB01142807.1_pt1 | contig 12516 bp, 17 predicted proteins | sample 811161 | NCBI WGS metagenome assembly MDTB01 (sample SAMN05326650, study PRJNA326480) | marine metagenome | isolation source: seawater | place: Mediterranean Sea | collected 2009 | reverse complement strand
TGCAATTACTGGTGCTGGAATCCCTGTAAACACCATAGTAAACACAATAGGAAATACAGGTCCAAACTATAGTATTGTGTTATCAAACGCAGCCACTGCAACTGCAAGTAATGTCACAGTGTCTATATCACATTACACGATTCATTCTAGCGACACTGCTAATACACAAGCTCGAAATATTTCTATCGCTGATATGACTTTAAACGTCACAGGTACAGGAATTGGATTAGATTTACAAAATTGTAAAACCAGCATATTTAAAGATCTAGCAATAGTTGGTCCGTGGGTAATGGGAGCAAGTATACCAACTACCTATGATACCAATATAGGTTGTAGATTAAGTAGTTTGAGCAGTGCAGTATCAAGTGACACAAACAAATTTATAAGATGTACGTTTGGAAACTGGGCATATGGTATGTTTAGTGGTTATGATATAAAACAAAATTTAATCATAGATAGTGAATTCACAGAAAACGGGCATGCAGTGAGTTTTGGTGTAAATATGACACTAGGCGCTAACGGACAACAAATTGGGCCACAACACACACGGATTCAAAACACAAAATTCACTAATATAGCAAGATATGGAATTTGGGTAGAAAAAGGCCAAGACAATATAAGTGAAAATAATGAATTTAACAGTGTGGGTAATGACGGCGGCACTGAGGCACAACCAACCTACCCAGTAATTAATTTTGTACAAGATACAAACAGAAGTATCAATGACTATTTTAGTAGAACAGAAAATTTAAGTTACAACAAACATAATCTTACAGCCAATGGTACTACCATAATGACCCAGATAGCGTACAAGCCAGAAATATCAGGGATATTTGCAGCTGAATTTGGACAGTTACACAACGTAAATTTATTCAATGCAGGTAGCCCTGGGCTAGCTATTTTCCGATTACCATATGCTGGAAGACAATCATACCTAATCGAGTACCAGGTAATTAACACAAATACATCAATTATTAAAAGAGGTGTGTTAACTATTTGTGTTGAAGTTGACAGCACTCCGTCAATAAGCGTATCTGACGAATATTCCTACACAGGTGACACTGGCAATGAAGATGCAATATCTTTTGCGGCTTCCATACATGATTATAACAGCGATGCGACAAATGATACTATTGTAGTTAACGGAATAAATACCTTATCTACTACCAGTAAAATGCAATTTCGGATACAAACTATTAAATCTAGCTGATGTTCGAAAAAAATACGTTTGAAGATAGGACTATCGCATGGATTCAGTTCAGACAGAGTCTAGAAAATAGCTCGGAACCTATCAATGATTTGTGTAGATATTACAATCGTGCCAATCTTTACAGCATTACTTGCAATCCCTGGGATAGAAAAGATTGGCCAACTGCTTGGGAATTAGTATCTCTAAATCGATACTGTTGTTTTACTATTATGTTGGGAATGTGTTATACCTTGTTTTTAACCAATCGGTTTCGACAGCAGGATATCAGGATATTGATAACTAAAGACACGCAAACCCAACAAACGCAATATTTGATTAGCATTCAAAAAATTTATATCGGATATGATCCAGACCTTACATACATAGATCAAACTAAAATTGGTACAAACCTTATAATACAAAAAGAATTTGCATTTAATCACTAGCAGGATAATAAATGGGCAATAAAATTTCTATAATTAAACGTAATGGGACAAAAGAAGAACTAAACATTGAAAAAATACACAAAGTAGTAGAATTTGCATGTGAAGGGCTAGCAGGAGTAAGCAGTAGTTATATAGAAATCAACGCCAATTTACAGTTTTATGACGGCATGACCACAAGAGAAATACAAGACATTTTGATACGCAGTGCAAATGACTTAATCAGTCTTGACAATCCTAATTATCAATTTGCCGCTGCAAGATTACTACTATATGGAATCTACAAGGAAATATTTGGCGATTACGTAACTGTGCCTTTGCAAGATTTAATTGCACAAAATATCTCTAACGGCGTGTATGATGCAGAGATATTAGAACATTATACGCAAGAAGAATTAATTAAACTGAATTCATATATTTCGCACAAGCGAGATGAAAAATTCACTTATGCTGGACTTAGGCAAGTGGTGGACAAATATCTTGTGCAAGACCGTAGCACTGGTTCGTTATATGAAACGCCCCAATATATGTACATGATGATAGCAATTTCGTTATTTGCACAATACCCTCCGGCCACACGCTTACACTACATTAAAAAATATTATGATGCTATTTCCTTGTTTAAAATAAATATTCCAACTCCAGTAATGGCCGGAGTACGTACACCAGTACGGCAGTTTGCCAGTTGTGTTTTAGTAGACAGTGACGATACTTTAGACAGTATATTTTCTAGTGATATGGCAATTGGTAAATATATCGCACAAAGAGCAGGCATTGGTATCAACGCAGGGCGTATACGTGGCGTAAACAGTAAAATTAGAGGCGGAGAGGTAGCACACACAGGAATAATACCGTTTTTGAAAAAATTTGAAAGCACAGTGAGGTGCTGTACCCAAAATGGAGTGCGTGGAGGTAGTGCCACTGTACACTTTCCATTATGGCATCAAGAAATAGAAGATATATTAGTCCTTAAAAATAACAAGGGAACAGAGGATAATAGGGTGCGTAAATTAGATTATAGTATCCAAATGAACAAACTGATGTATGAAAGACTGCTAAACAATTCGCACATAACACTGTTTTCCCCGCATGATGTTCCAGATCTCTATGAAGCTTTTTATGCAGACCAAGATAAATTTAAAATTTTATATGAAAAATACGAACGTGCCACTAGTATTAAAAAACAAAAATTGCCAGCTATGGATCTTTTTAGTGCTCTAATTAAGGAACGTGCAGAAACTGGCAGGATATATATTATGAATGTAGATCACAGCAATAGTCACAGTTCGTTCAAGGACACTATTTATATGAGCAATCTGTGCCAAGAAATTACACTGCCTACTAAACCGTTGCAACATATAGACGACGAAAAAGGAGAAATTGCACTGTGTATTCTCAGTGCAGTTAATATAGGACTGATAAAAGATAACAATGAATTAGAGGACTTGTGTGACACAGCAGTACGTGCTTTAGAAGAAATAATTGATTATCAAAAATATCCAGTGGTAGCAGCAGAACAAAGCACAAAAAACAGAAGATCACTAGGTATTGGTTATATTGGTCTTGCACATTATCTTGCGAAAAACAAATTATCTTATAGCGACCCTGAAGCATGGGCAGCGATTGGTAGATTGACTGAAAGTTTTCAATTTTATCTGCTGAAAGCTAGTAATGCGCTTGCAAAAGAAAAAGGAGCGTGTGCATACTATCATCGAACCAAATATGCAGACGGCATCTTGCCTATAGACACATACAAAAAAGATGTAGATACAATTGTAGAACAACCTTTGATTCATGATTGGGAATTATTGCGAGAAGAAATTAAAACGTGGGGCCTTAGACATAGCACTTTATCTGCTCAAATGCCTAGCGAAAGTAGTTCTGTAGTTAGCAATGCTACGAATGGTATTGAGCCTCCTCGAGGTTACTTATCGATTAAAAAAAGCAAAAAAGGTCCTTTGAAACAAATAGTGCCACAATACCAAAGTTTAAAGCAGCACTACACATTGCTGTGGGAAATGGATAACAATGAAGGGTATATAAACATTGTTGCTCTGATGCAGAAATATTTTGACCAAGCAATAAGCGGAAATTGGAGCTATAATCCAACTCATTTCGAGAACAATGAAGTGCCAATGAGTGTAATGCTAAAAGATTTACTCACAACATACAAACTAGGATGGAAAACTAGTTATTATCAAAACACATATGATTTCAAGCAAGATCCTAGTGAAATTGCAGAACCGGTTCAAGCACAGGAACCAGCCCATGTAGAAGAGTGCGAATCATGCACCATATAGTAAAAAGGAAAAAAGAAGATGGCGAAGACGGTATTTAACAGAGACAAGGTAGATTTTACAAAACAACATATGTTTTTTGGTGCAGATCAAAACACGCAAAGGTACGATATATTTAAATTCCCCCAGTTTGATAAACTAAATCAGACCATGCTGGGTTATTTTTGGCGACCAGAAGAAGTTGCACTACAAAAAGACAGATCAGATTATCAAAATTTCCGTCCTGAACAAAAACATATCTTTACTGCTAATCTTAAATACCAAACTCTGTTAGATAGTGTTCAAGGTCGCGGTCCTTGTTTGGCATTCTTGCCGTATGTGAGTTTGCCAGAACTTGAAGGATGTGTAGTAACTTGGGATTTTTTTGAAACTATCCACAGTAGATCTTATACGCATATCATGAAAAATATATATGCAAATCCGAATGAAATATTTGATACTATTTTAGAAGATGATAAAATTATAGAAAGAGCTGTGTCTGTGACAAAACATTACGATGAATTTAGCGAGGCAGCCGCTAATTTTACCTATACACAAAAAGGTAGTCTACATGATGTGAAAAAGAAACTATTTTTAGCTATGATGACAGTGAATATACTAGAGGGATTAAGATTCTATGTCTCATTTGCCTGTACTTTTGGATTCGGTGAACTTAAATTAATGGAAGGATCTGCAAAAATTATTTCACTCATAGCTAGAGACGAAGCACAGCATTTAGCCTTAAGTACGCATGTATTAAAACTTTGGTTACAAGGAAAGGACGATCCAGAAATGGCACAGGTAGCAAAAGAATGCGAAGAAGAAGTGTATGAACTTTGGAAAGCCTGCGTAAACGAAGAAAAGGCTTGGGCTGACTACCTATTTAAAGATGGATCAATGATTGGCTTAAATACCACCTTACTAAATCAGTATGTTGAATATATTGCCAATCGACGACTAAAAGCATTAGGATACGCTAGTATTTTTTCACAACCAGTAAACACAAATCCTTTACCTTGGACTCAACACTGGCTAAGTAGCAGTGGTCTGCAGGTGGCGCCACAAGAAACTGAAGTAGAATCATATATTATTGGTGGGATAAAACAAGACGTAGATACAGATTCTCTCAAAGGATTTTCTTTATGATAAAGATTTATGGAAAAGTGGGTTGTAGTTCTTGTACAAAAGCAAAAGCATTATGTGCACAAGGAAATATAGATTATGAATATTTAGAATTAGACAAAGATTTTACAAGAGAGGAAATGCTAGAGATGTTTCCTCAAGCTAGAACATTCCCCCAAATTATAGTTGAAGAAAAGGCTATAGGAGGTTACGAAAAACTACAAGAACACTTATTTGCAATGAGGTATACGTGCTGATCGAAAAACCAATAGAAAAAAATAAAATTGTATCAATCAAACTAATCACAGGTGATGAATTAGTGGCTAAAATCATCGATGAAACAACCACTGAAATTACTGTAGCAAAACCTTTATCGGTAATTATGTCAGACAAAGGATTAGCTATGTTACCATACATGTTAAGTGTAAGTGCAGATAGTGATTTAAAAATTAGCAAAAGTCATTATATTTGTGTAGCGTCACCCGTAAAAGAAGTAGAAAACCATTATTTACAAGTTACCACAGGCATTACTTTATGACTGTTCATGACCAAATCGTCCAGGCTTATAACAATTATGTAACAGAAGTAAAAACATTTGACGAAAAAGGGGTAAAGGCAGCAGCAGCAAGAGCAAGGCAAGCATTAAACATTTTAGGAAAACTAACAAAAACAAGAAGAAAAGAAATACAGGAGAAGAAAAATGGAATGTAAAAAATGCCAGCTATAGCAAGAATAGGTGACACAACCACAGGTACATGCCCGCTAGGACATCCTAAATCACCATTTGTAGGCACTGGCACCATTATATCGGGATCAGGCACTACACATGCAGACGGAATAAGTGTTGCTCGAATTGGAGATTCAGTCTTACCAGGTTGTGGCCACATTAGTACTATAGTGTCTGGATCAGGGACATCATTTGCAGATGGAGCAGGTATTGCTCGTGTTGGTGATTCTGTTGCTGGTCCTTATGTTGCTACAATAATCACAGGATCCGGAACTAGTTCTGCAGCATAATAAGGATATTTCCTATGCATAAATATATGCGGGAGAATAAAAACATGACTAAAAAACAATGTAAATCTTGTAAACATATGTGCCATTGCGCAGGAGAATGCAGTTCTTGTTCGTGCAGCATATGTACCTGTGATAAACGACAGCAAAATGCAATAGTGCAAACCACTGTTTATTCACCAAATTGGTCATATCATTTTTAAGGAAAAACTATGTGTAAAAATCCAAACTGTAAATGTGATCCGTGCACTTGCACACCTTGCAAGTGCTAAAATATAACGATGAAGCCTAACCAAACCTGAACTTGGACGCCGGTTCGATTCCGGCCACCTCCACCATACACATTTACATAGTGTAGATGTTGGGGGTGTTAAGGTATTCGACAAGCAGTGAGTAGAGCGGCTGAGTTATCCGGAGCAAGCTCGGTTAATGCAAGAACTTTTTTTAAGTGCAAACGAAAATTTTGTACCTGAAGCATTTACTTCCTTAGACATGTCTATGGAACGTGAACTAGTAGCTGCTTAATTGTAGCAGGCTTCGCGGTATAGCCCACCGGGCAACAGAACGGGCTATCTTCTAAATCTTATAAATATTATAAGGAAAGAAATATGAGATTACATGAAATAGCTAATAATGATCAAAAATTACAGGAATGGGATCCAACCATCCTAGGTTGGACTTTAGATGCTATAAGAGATCTTACAAGAGGCGCTACCAGTAAAAGTCGAATGGCAGATGTAAAGAAACAAAATGCAGAAATAAAAGCACAGAGAGATAATAAAACAAAAAGACGTAGTAGCGGAAGTGATGATTACGATCATATCATTAACAAGTATAAAGATAGATAACATGCGAATAAATGAAGTTACACAAATAGACGAAGGATGGTTAGAAAAACTGGCTGGACATGCTATCGGTAAAAAAACCGGTATTGATCCCTATCAAATGTATCTGCTAGGAAAAACAATCAAAAATAGGAAAAAAAATAAAAGACTGCAGAAAAATTTTACCACTGGTAATTATAATGCTTCTGATTCTCCAAAGAAAAAATCAGTCAAAAAACGACGATATAATCAAGATGTGAATGCTCCAGAACCCTATGATACTCGCGAACCTTTTGTAAGCAATCGTGAGCCATACGACAGCAGATAACGATAAAAGGAAAAAATATGCTAGTAAACGAAGTTTTGTTAGAAGCAGACAAAGAATATGATCTTACTGTACCTACAAAATATTTAGAAAAAGGCCCAGATAAAGGGATGTTTAATAAAGGTCGTAAAGGTAAAATTAAGCATGCAGTACAACAGATTCAATTCTTTCTCAACGCCAAAGGTTATCCTGTTGGTAAAGCGGACGGCTGGTATGGTAAAAAAACCGCAACTGGAGTTAGAGCATTCCAAAAAGATAAAGGACTTAAACCAGATGGGGATGTGGGAAAGAATACTCTTCTAGCTATGATACGGACAGATAAGCCAGATTTGGCAGACAAACCTGATTCTGCGGAGCTCACCAGCAAAGAATATCCTATAGATTATATCGAACAGCAGTACAAAAAATTGAAAAAAGATCCAGACTCAGCTAAACAATTATTTGCAACGAAACCAGATATGACTGACGCATTGAAAGCTACATTGCAAGGTATACTCAAAGCAGCACAAGCAGATAAAGGCGATGATGTAAAAATATTTAATTTGCCTATGATAGTAAACATGACAAACATTGATATGGTGTTAAAAAATACTCAGCAAAAAATTATTCAACCTAGATTTAGACCAATGTGGATCCAACAATTAATTAAGGGCTTGAAAGATGCAGCAGTACATGCTAGGATTAGTCCTAAGTATATTAAAAAGGTTATTCCTGTTGTACAAAAATTAAACAAAATAGACAAAGATAAAAAAGTTGTAAAAGATCCAAAACCAAGAACCGATAGTAAAAAAGATATAGAACGAACGATAAAGGATGTAGAAAAAGCAACTAGATCAAAACCAAATATCATGCCAATTTCTAGTAAAGAAAAAGTAGGCGATATACAAGCTTCTCCTTTAGAAATACAAATAGCCAAAAAAATGTTGCCTGATGTACCAAATTTTCCTACCACAGCTAAGGAAATAGCACAAACAATTAAAACTGCTAGGCGTATGGACGGACCTAATTGGGCTAAAAAGGCATTACAAAAACAAAAAGCAAATCAACAATAATTATCGAGTCCATGTGATACAAAAAATATTGATTTCTATCTGTGGCATTATGACAATTGCCACAGTATTTGCTATCTCTTCTAATCATCCAAATCTGAGCGAACTTCGAGATAAAAAATTAGTAGAATTACTACCACAAGAAATTTTCACCATTACAGAACCTGAGCTAGATTGCCTAGCTATGAACATATACCACGAAGCACGTAATGATTTAATGGCTGGACAGTTTGCAGTGGCAGACGTAGTTTTAAATAGGGTATTGGATGAACGTTTTCCTAACAATATCTGTGATGTAATCCATCAAGGGCCTGTGCGTGAAAGATATCGCACTGCGGAAACACCTGACCCCGATGATGCAGAATTTATTCCTATACTACACCAATGCCAGTTTAGTTGGTACTGTGATGGCCTTAGTGATGAAACAAAAGAACAGGGTGCATGGAAACAAGCACAGGCAGTAGCTTATATGCTGATATCCAGAGACATCATGCGAGGAATCACAGAAGGTGCTACCCACTATCATGCTACTTATGTAAATCCAAAATGGGCGCCTACACTGTATCCTATCGGACAAATCGGCAAACATCGTTTTTACAAATGGTTATAAAAAAATACTTGACAACTTACTTTAATCAGCATATAATAATATAAACACCATACGGAGATAGCATGAAGAAATTATTCATAATTGCATTAGCAGCCACTATCAGTGCTTGCAGTGCCAGAAACGCAACTCAAATTGCTACCCAAAAAGACTACGTTCAACCAGAGTGGTATCAACAGTGTAAGGATATTGGTACTGAAAGAGACTCATTGGCTTTTTGGGATAGCGAACTATACTATTACAGTTGTGGTAGTGGTGTGAGCGGATATGAATCGGCAGCGCATATAAAGTCACTACAGATTGCGAAACGCAATATGGCAGATAGATTGATGGGTGAGATCAGTTCGGGTACGAAAATCCGTATTGATGATATTGGTACCCCAAGTAATATGCAGACCGAAACTGAAACCACAATGCTTATTGTGAATAAGATTCATGATACAACGCTGCGCCATTATGCACAGACCGAACACTTTGTATACAAAATGGACGGACTATTCCATTCATTTGTAATGATTAAGCTCAACAAAGAAGATGTTGATGCAATGATAGATCTTGCTGTAGCCAAGCAAGCTCAAAAGAATGTAACCGTGCCAGAACGAAAACTAACCAACTAATAGAGATTTTTTATGAAAAAGTTTATTACTGTAGCAGCAATTTTCCTCACATCAACATTGGCCATTGCAGATGAAAATAAAAAAGATTTGGAGTTACTGCAACCTGAATGCCAAGAATGGTGGACACAAAATTGTACAACAATGACCAAGGCTACATACGATCGTATGCAAAAAAATGCTGACGATGCCTTTGCTGAATTAGATCGAGAGATTGCCAAAATGGAGGCTAGAGAACAAGCAATCCAACAATCAAATGATGCAAAAACTTTTCTGAATCTGCATCTTGGCACTAAAGCAGAGTTTGAACATTATCAATCTCAGCATGATAAAGAACATAAAATGATGTTACAATTAATGATGAAAATGAATGAGAATTTAGAAAAACTTGCTAATAAGTAAAATCATGTTTAAAAGATTTCTAGTTTCTTGTAGTCTTTTTATCACGGGTTGTACAGGATATAATACATATACGCCACCAGAACAGGGTGGCTATTTCTGTTATACTACTGAAACTATCCGTGAAAATGGCGACGGATTATCAAGCGAAAATATTACCGAGTGTAGTGACAAACCTCGTGTGGAACATTTTGTAAAAGACACAGGAATGGCCAAAGATTGTACACCTTATCGTTTTCAATACAACACTAGATCTACGGTAAAACATGTTGAAGCTTTTTTATGCCAGTTTCCAGACGGTAGTTGGCAAGCTGTTGATGGCAGGTACGCTTATTAGCACTGTTTCTTGTGCTGCAGTCCAACCAGATACTCCTTACTATGGTTCGCAAACTAAAACCTCTTACAGTCGAAACCCTGACGTAGTGCATACAATTGCGAGACTTTTAAATCGCCGAGCAGATGCCTACAGTGTGCCTGCTGAGGATAGACAACGTCATGAACGATGTGTATTTTTTGCTCTAGAAAAATTAAATTTAGGTGAAGAATGTAGATGGTATAGTAATAAATCTAGCACCAGTGGTGTTGTAAAGATAGTAAGTGTATACCCTAGTGGTCACAGGATGTGTCACGTGTTTTTCACACATTTACAAGTTAACAGGCAAACAAAAAATTGGCAAGATACTGCCTGTTATAGTAGCAATACAGATGATTGGACCTTTATCGCCAAAAGATAAAGTGTAATTTTATGCGAAAAGATATCATATAAATATTATATGATATATGTGATTCTTACCTTAATTTCTGCCCTTTCAATTAGTGCTGTTGCTATCTACTATAGTGTAGCTGGATTAGTTGCAATATTTTCTGCTGCTGCTATTCCAATCATTGTGATGGGAAGTATTCTAGAAATTAGTAAACTTGTTACAGCAGTTTGGCTCCATAAATTTTGGCATCAGGCAAAATGGTGGTTAAAAACCTATCTATGCATTGCTGTTGTAATTTTAATGTTTATAACATCTATGGGTATTTTTGGCTTTCTAAGTAAAGCACATATCCAACAAACTAGTGCCAGTAAAGAAAATATAGCCCAAATACAGCGTATCGAAAGTGAATTAGATAGATTTGAAAATATTGTTGCAAGGACACAGGAAAAAATTGGTGACTATGAATCAAAAGGCACTGGTGGACAATCTAACATACAGGCTCAGATTGACAAAGAACAAAGTAGAATAGATGCTGCGTATGCAAGGATACAACCATTAGTCGATGAACAAAATGAGGTTATCCGCAATGTAAGTAAATTTGCGTTACAAGAATTAGAAAAAATTGATGTGGATATAGCAAAATTAAAATCCTATATTAATGATGGAGAAATAGAAAAAGCACAAGGCATAGTAGGCACCAAAGCAGATGGCAAATACGGACCAGCAACTGCATTAGCGTTCCAAAACTATGAACAACGGAAAAATGAACAACGTGAAATTTGGCTTGCTAAAATAGAAAATGCAAGTCAGGCCACAGAAGTTGTGAATGCTAAACAGGAAATTTCTCGATTAAGAAATTTTGCCGAACAACAAATCCAAGAATCAAATAATCTGATCAACAATTTACGTGCCAATTTACAAAATGCCAACAACAACGATATTTCTATGTTAATTGAACAAGCAGAACAAAAAATATCAAACGCAAATAAGAATATAGAACAATTGACTAAAGAAAAGTACGCTATCCAAGGTGAGTACAGGAAACTAGAAGCCGAAGTTGGACCTATAAAATATATTGCTGAATTTATATATGGCGATGATACTACAAAAGACTTATTAGAAAAAGCTGTAAAATGGATAATTATTACAATTATATTTGTATTTGATCCTTTGGCTGTCCTATTGTTAATAGCTAGTCAGTACACTTTTTACTATGTGCAACCAAATTACAAAAAAGACACATCAAAAGAAAAATTAGAGACAGTAGCCGAAACTGACCCTTTACCTGCTATTACAGATCCTCCAAAAATATTTGATAATATACAAGAATCTATATCAAACATTAAAATAAAACCTCTATAATCTAGTATTTAAAATTTATATCATAAATAACGTAAAGTAAACATGCATGATATCTATCTAGTCACGCCACCTGATACACTATACAATAAAAATCACAACATACTGCTGATTTGTCCATCTGATCATTTAAAAACAGAATTACAAAATACCTTAAAAGTTTCAAATAAACAATTTAATATTTTTTTATACGAGTTACCTAATGAATCACAAGACATCAATTGGCTTCTAGCCCAGCATAGATTATGCAATACAGTTCTAATTGATATAGATAATGTAAGTCAACATGTAAGAGATATGATTTCATACATTATAAGTTTTACCAATACTTATTGGATCACACAAGGAGAAAATATTTTGTTTAATAAATTAAGTTGTAATAGATTTTATCACTGTGATGAAATCCCTGCATTGACTAAGGACACTAGTGAAATATTATAAAAAACACTATCATCGATATAATAATCTGTTTATTCCTGGTATTGCAGTTGTTGTGCAAAATGGAAATGTAGATGCAGCATTACGTAAATTTAAGAAAAAAGTGCAAGAAGAAGGAATAATACAAGAAGTCAGATCAAGGCAAGAATACGT
>MDTB01141791.1_pt1 | contig 12516 bp, 12 predicted proteins | sample 811161 | NCBI WGS metagenome assembly MDTB01 (sample SAMN05326650, study PRJNA326480) | marine metagenome | isolation source: seawater | place: Mediterranean Sea | collected 2009 | reverse complement strand
TACCCCTACGAGGCCCGCACTTGGGGACCCGCCGCGGCCGATGGATTGATGGCCCGCGACGGCCTCCTCTGGCGCCGGCCCTGAACCAACCTCGTCTCCACCTGTCTTTCCACCTCTGCCATCGCTGACCCATGGCTCCTCAGCTCACCCTTCAGGCCCCGCTGGAACTGCCTCCTCAGGATGTCTCCGACTACCTCGGACGCCTGTGGAGCGGCGATCAGGACCAGGCCAACGGCGCCTCCACCTTCTCCCTGGTGGTGTGGCAACCCTCCTGGATCGAGCAGCACCTGGTGCGTCTCGGTCGGTTGGATGGACCCATCACGGGGCTGGAGCGACCTGAACTCCTGCAGGCTGCACGCCAGGCCACTCCAGCCTGCGGACTTCCCCCTTCCACATCGCCGTTGGCCCCAGAGCTGGCCTGGCAGCTAGGGCAACTTCCCGGTGAGGCCAGCGCTGATGACCTGCGCGGACAACACGTGGACCCCGCCATCAGCCGGCACCAGCCTCGCCGACTGATCACCCTGGCACCAACGCTGGAGGGTCAGAAACATCTCGAGACCCTCGTCGCCGCCTATTGCCCCCTGCCAGAAGAGGGACCTGTCACCGCCGTGTGCGGTGACGTGGTGGTAATGCGCGGTGGCATGGGCGCCCTGGAGCAGGGCCTCGCCATGGTGAACCCCCTGATTCCAGCCGAACTGCCCTGCTGGGTGTGGTGGAACGGCGCACTTGATGAGGCACCCCAGCTGTTTGAAGGACTCAGCCAGGCGCCCCGCCGCCTGATCGTTGACACGGCCATGGGCTCACCGGCCCGGGCCCTCGACGTGCTGTGCCAGCGCGCCGCCAGCGGCCAGGCCATCAGCGATCTGAACTGGTACCGCCTGCTCAGCTGGCGCGAAAACCTGGCCATGGTCTTCGATCAGCCGGGCCGGCGGGACGCCCTGGCCCATGTGGTGCAGCTGGACATCGATGTCCAGGGACACCAACCGGTGCAAGGGCTGCTGATGGCCGCCTGGATCGCCGATCGCCTGGGTTGGACGCTGGAGGAGACCGGACGGGCCGAGGGGGATGGCATCACCGCCCGCTTCCGCCGCGGCGATGGCGAGATGGTCCAGTTCCGGCAGATGCCGGTGCCTGTGGGCGAGCCCAGCACCCACCCCGGCTCGCTGGTGGGACTGCGCATGGTCTGCAAACCCGAGCATCGCCCGCCGTTGTGCGTGATTCTCTGCGGCGAGACCGGCGGCTGCATGCGCCTGGAAGCAGGTGGCATGGCCCAGCTGGAGCTGGTGGAGGAGGTGGTGGTCTCCACCATCGAGAGTGTCCAGCGCGAGGTGTCCCGCACCCTGCGAGGCGGCCACGACAGCACCAATCCGCTGCTGGCTGCATGCGTCCCGCTGGCATCCAGACTGCTGCCTCGCTGAACGACCAGCCCCTTTGAGCCTTTTGATCGCCGCACCATGCAGCGGCAGCGGCAAGACCCTGGTCTCGCTGCTGCTGGCATCGGTCGCCCGGCAGCGCGGTCAGGGCCTGCAGAGCTTCAAGGTGGGCCCGGATTACCTCGACCCCCAACTGCTGGGTCGTGCCAGTGGACGCCCCTGCCGAAACCTCGACCTGCTGCTCTGTGGTGAGGAGTGGGTGCAGCGCAGCTACCACTGGTGGAGCCGGCAGCAGCCGCTGACCCTGGTGGAGGGGGTCATGGGGCTGTACGACGGACTGGGACCCAGTCCTGAGGGCAGCAGTGCTGCGGTGGCCAAGGCGCTGCGACTTCCCGTGCTGCTGGTGGTGGAAGCCAGCCGTCAAGCCGGTTCTCTGGCGGCATTGGTCCGGGGTTTTCGCGACCACGACAGCGCACTGCAGCTGGCCGGTGTGGTGCTCAATGGGGTCTCCACCGAGCGGCATCAACAACTGCTGCGCGAGAGCCTGGCGGCCATTGACATGCCCCTGCTGGGGGTCCTGCCGCGCCATCCGGCCCTGGAACTGCCAAGCCGGCACCTCGGCCTGGTGCCGCCCCAGGAGCTGCCGGACTGGGATGAACGGCTTGAGCAGCTAGCCGCCCTGGCCCAGCAGTGGCTAGATCTCGAGGCGCTGATGCCGCTGTTGCACTCCAACACCAGCTCGGCCCAGGACGGACGCGATCCCTTGGCAGACCTCTCACCACTCACCCAGAGCCCAGCTCCGCTGGTTGCCATCGCCCGAGATCAGGCCTTCCATTTCTGCTACCCGGAATTGCCGGAGTCACTGCAGCGCCTTGGCTGCCAGGTGCATTGGTGGGCACCACTACGCGATGAACCACTCCCTGAGCGCACCGCGGCCGTGGTGCTGCCGGGGGGGTATCCCGAGCTGCATGCCGCTGAACTCAGCCGTTGCCGCAGCAGCCTGGAATCACTGCAACGTCATGGGCGGGCCCACAAACCGATCTATGCCGAATGCGGCGGCCTGCTGCTGCTCGGCCAGAGCCTGGAGGACGGTGATGGCCGGTCCCACCCGATGGCGTCCCTGCTGCCCCTGACGGCCCGAAAGGGAAAGCTGAGCCTGGGCTATCGCTGCGCCACCGCCCGCGCCGATGGACTGGTGGTGCGTCAAGGCGAGCAGCTGCGGGGCCATGAATTTCACCGCTGGCAACTGGAGCCAGAAGAGATCGCGCAAGAGCGTGGGGCTGAACCTCTGTGGCGTCTTGAGGGGTGGGGTGTGAGGTCTAGGGTTGAGGGATGGTCAGGCGCCGCGATTCACGCAAGCTGGCTTCACCTCCAGTGGGGTGGATGCCCTTTGATAGCCCAGCGGTTTGGGCACGCCGCCGCAGCGGCGGCTTCAACGACCCCAGCCTGAGCCGCAGCGACCGGCTGCGCTCGATGGATCTGAGCTTGAGCAGCCGGGAGCGCTGGCGTTATGTGATCCGCGGCCACGTGCAGGGCGTGGGCTACAGGGCAGCCTGCAACCGACGGGCCAAGGAGCTGGGCCTCGCGGGATGGGTGCGCAACTGCAGCGATGGCTGCGTTGAAGTCCAGGCGGAAGGCAATGAGCAGCAGCTGATCGCGCTGCGCGTCTGGTGCGAGAGCGGTCCAGCGGAGGCACGGGTGGCATCGGTGCTGGCCAGCCGCATCTCGGCCACCGGCGCCGACTGGTTTGAAATCAGGCCTAATCTGCAGGGCGGTGATGGCGCCTTTAACCCCAGATCAAACCAGGCTCCATAGCGTTCAGCTGTAGACGTTGAGCCCGCTGGCCATGGCTTCGACCCAATCGATCTGGTTGCTGCGCCATGGCGCCACCGAATGGAGCCGCAATGGACGCCATACCGGCAGCAGTGACATCCCGTTGCTGCCAGAGGGGGAGGAGGAAGCCAGGTCTCTGGCGCCACTGCTGGCAGGGGAGCATTTCGCGCGGGTCTGGAGCAGCCCACTGCAGCGGGCCCGGCGCACCTGCGAGCTGGCCGGCCTGGGTGATCAAGCGGACGTGATGGAGGGTCTACGGGAATGGGACTACGGGATCTACGAGGGAATCACCACAGCGGAGATCCGCCAGAGCGTTCCGGGCTGGTCCGTGTGGAGCCACGGCTGCCCTCAGGGTGAGGATGCCGCGGCGGTAACCCGGCGCTGCCAGGAGGTGATTGAGCAGGTGGTGGCCATTGATGGCGATGTGGCCCTGTTTGCCCATGGGCACATCCTGCGCAGCCTGGCTGGCACCTGGATCGGCCAGGGGGCCGTCGGCGGCAAACACCTGATCCTTGGCACCGCCACCACCAGCGTGCTCGGCTTTGAGCGCGAAAATCGGGCTCTGAAACGCTGGAATGCCCCATGCCGCTGACGCGCACGCTCACGGAGCTGACCGCCTGCGGTCTGGCGGTGGCCTTGAGCCCCCTGGATATCGCCCTGGTGCTGCTGTTGCTGCTGGGTACGGCGCCATTGCTGAAATCCAGCCTGTTCAGCAGCGCCTGGTTCCTGACCAACAGCGCAGCCATTGCTGTGCTGGTGACCGTGGGCAAGGGCTTGACCCTTTCGATGGAAAAAGGCGGGATCCATCAGGTGGGACTTGACCTGTTTGCTGCTGGTGCCTTGCTGGCCCTTGGTATCCGGGAGCTGGATCCCAAACCAAAGGGGTATGAAGACCTGCAGAACAGCTGGATCACCAAGCTGGCCAAGGTGAGCCAGCTGCCCTTGGCCCTAATGATGCTGGTGGCCCCAGCGACGCTGCTGCTCAGCCCTGACAATCTTTTTCTGCTGGCCAAGGGGGCAGCGCTGGTGCAAGGGGGGCAGCACCAACCCCTGACCGAAGTGGGCCTGATTGCGTACTTCAGCCTGATCAGCAGCAGCCTGCTGCTGCTTCCGATCGTGCTGCTGCTGATCAACCGCCAGTTGGTGCAGCCCTGGCTGCAGGCCGGCAAAAGCTTCATCGAGGCCCGCAGCAGCCTGATCCTGGGCCTGCTCAGCCTGGCCCTGGCCCTTTATCTGGGATGGTCGGGCTGGAGCGGTCTGGGGGGCTTCACCGCCATCAGCTGAGCTGCTGGAGCCAGCTCCTACGGCTCTCCTCCCCAGCCTCTCGGCCCACCAGCCAGACGCGGCGACGGGCACGGCTGACGGCGACGTACACCAGCTGACGGCGAATCGCTTCCTCTTGGGGCCAATGGACATCAGGGGCGACGAACACATCGGTGAAACTGCTGCCCTGGCTCCGGTGCACCGTCAGCACCGCTGCAGGGCCGACCTTGGCAAAGGAATCGCGCAGCAGGAAAAACTGGCGCCAGAGCAGGCGCCGCTCACTGCCTTGCGCCAACTTGGCCCGTCCGCGCAAATCCGCCAGGGCCGCATCAAGACGCGAGCGGCCATCACTGCCGGGCAGCGGTGCCAGCCGCAACTGCAGCTGGGTCTCGCCCGCTTCCACTTCCACACGAAGGGTCTCGATCACCGGCGCCTGGGCCAGGCCCAGATCGGCCAGGTCACAACGATCCGGGGTGACATCACGCACCAGCAGCTCTCGATTGGAGCCCAGCACCAGATCGGCGTCCTCGCCATTGGCCAACCCCTCCTGGCAGGCGGGCGCCATGACCGCAGCACGGGTGATCAGCACTTCACCGGGCAACACAGGCAGTTGATCGGCCATCTCGCCATGGAGCGCCCGGCGGGCGATGGGCACCAGGCGATCGAGCGTGCGGTTGGTGAAGCACAGCATCCGCGCCTGATCGGGATCGAGCCGTTCGCTGCTGAGGCGCAGCGCGGCCTGCGCCTCGGCGATCCACTCCTCGCGGCTGACCACCGCAACACGGCCGCTGTCGTCATCGACGGCCGGCAGCAGCGGTGGCTGGGTGCTGGGCAATTGACCCTCACGCAGGCCTGTGGCCAGGCGCAACACCGGACCGCCGTGGCGCACCACCTCGCTGAGATGCATCGCCACCGCCCGTGCCATGGCAAACACCGGACTGGTGGGCTCACTGACGGGCGGCAACTGGGCCGGATCCCCGACAAACACCAGGCGGGTGCCGTAGTGGTGCGCGCACTGCAGGGTGATCTCCAGCAGGCGACTGTCGACCATCGAGGACTCATCCACCAGCACCAGGCCGAGGTGCTCGAGGGCCGTGGCGGTCTGCTCGGTGGGATCGCAGCGCTCTTGATCCTCCTGGCGGCTGAGTTTGAGCCGCAGCAGGCGATGAATCGTGGAGGGGTACCAGGTGGGGCGCAGGCCCTGGGACTCCAATTGGTTGCGCAGCACCCCCACCGCTTTGTGGGTCGGGGCGGCAACGGTCCAGCACAGTCCTGCGCTGTCGGCCAGCTGCAGGAATCGGGCCGAGAGGAAGGTTTTACCGGTGCCGGCAAAACCACTCAGCACAAAAGGGCGGCCATCACCATCGCCGCCAAGCCAGGCCTGGAAGGCCTCAAGGGCCTCGGCCTGGGCCGCGGTCAGGGGAGGGGAAGCAGGTTCAGCCAGCTCAACCCACCCCGCTGATCCAGCCGAGACGCTGGGCCAGCACCACCGGGCTGCCCACCCAGGCCTCACCGCAGAGGGCAATCAGGGGGCCCATCAAGCTGCCCACCAGCACCTCAACGCGGCTGTGGCCCAGGGTGGTCTTGAGCGGCGGCAGCGCCTCGACCCCGCTGAGGCTGTTGACCCGCTCCGCCGTGCGGCCGGCTGCCCGGCGCACGCCACTGGCGTCGTACATCACCACAAAGGCAATGGTGGCTGCCAGGGCAAAGAGCGGCGCGTCAAACCCCTGCTCAAATCCGATCGCTGCGGCAGTGCCACTGACCAAGGCCGAGTGGGACGAGGGCATGCCACCGGTCTCGATCAAGACAGCCGGACGCCAACGGCGATGCACCAGCAGTTCAATGAAGAGCTTGGAGAGTTGAGCCAGGCCGCAGGCTGCCAGACCCCAGGCGAGAACGGCGTTATCCAACAACGCCCACAAGGGATGGCTCATCGATCGCGGGAGGTGATGTAACGGGCCAGCGCCAGCAGGGGCTGGGCCTTCTCCGCCCAGGGGTTGAGCACCTCGCAGGCTTCGCTCACCAGCGCTTCCGCGCGGGCCTTGGATTCCTCCAGGCCCAGCAACTTGGGGTAAGTCGTCTTGTCAGCGGTGAGATCTTTGCCAGCCGTCTTGCCGAGCACCTCACTGCTGGCTGTGACGTCAAGAATGTCATCGATGATCTGAAACGCCAGGCCGATGGCGCGCGAATAGGTACGCAGCGCCTCGATCAAGTCATCATCGGCCCCGCCGATCAGGGCCCCAGTCAGCACCGAGGCCTGCAGCAGGGCACCGGTCTTGTGCAGGTGGATGTACTCGAGGGTGTCGAGATCCACCTCCACCCCTTCACTGGCCAGATCAACGATCTGACCGCCGACCAGGCCGGGGGCACCAGCGGCCAGGGAGAGCTCACCGACGACCTTCAACAGGCGCTCAGGCGGCACACCAGGGCTACGCAGGGCCACCATCTCAAAGGCCCTGGTGAGCAGGGCATCACCGGCCAGGATCGCCGTGGCCTCTCCATACACCTTGTGGTTGGTGGGCCGGCCCCGGCGCAGGTCATCATCATCCATGGCCGGCAGGTCGTCATGAATGAGCGACATGGTGTGGATCATCTCCAGAGCCGTCGCTGTCGGCAGCGCGAGGGCTGCATCCCCTCCAGCTAACTCACAGCTGGCCAGGCAGAGGATCGGACGCAACCGCTTGCCCCCGGCCAGGAGGGAATAGCGCATCGCTTCCCGCAAGGATTCAGGCCGCTCCGGTCCAAGGGATCCGTCGAGAGCCTCTTCCACCTTGCGGCGACCGGCCTCAAGGAATTGGGAGAAGTCGAAGCCGCTGGCGACCACAGCTGTCATGGCAGGCATCAACGCCTCAGGTGGGGGGATTCTCTCCCAACGGCGGCCGGCCCAGCACCTGCTGCATTAACGCCAAGAGCGCCTGGGGCAACTCCACCACCAAGGTGGTGGCGGCAAATTCATTCACTTCCGGCTTGGACCAGGCCAGCTCCCCGTGGCAGCGCTCCAGGGTGCGCAGCAGATCCAGGCCACTCATGGCGCGCAGCTGCTCCTGCGAGGCAAAACCATCGGGTGTGGACAGCGTGAAGGCCACAGGCAACCTCACCGCACAGAAGCTAAAAAAAACCTTAATCGCCCATGGACCCCCTCGCCTGGTCAGAGGCCAGGGCAGGGATCCGGCAACCCGTATCGCCGTGTCCAGGCGCGCACGGCATTGACCAGCAGCATGGTCACGGTCATGGGGCCAACGCCGCCTGGAACCGGTGTCAGCGCGGCGGCGATCTCAGCCACTTCGGCTGAGCGCACATCGCCGCAGAGGCCACCCTCCGCTTTGCGGTGGATGCCCACATCCACCACAACGGCGCCAGGGCTGACGTGCTCTGCGCCAATCAGTCCCGGCCGGCCCGCTGCCACCACCAAAACATCTGCCTGACGCGTCAGCTCCGCCAGTTCACGGGTGCGCGAATGGGCCACGGTGACCGTGGCGTCTGCTTTCTGCAGCATCAATGCCATCGGCTGACCCACCAGCGTGCTGCGGCCGATCACCACAGCGCGGGCCCCACTGAGCGGCACCTGCGCCTCCTTGAGCAGGGCCATCACCCCCGCTGGGGTGCAGCTGCGCGGGCCGGGCTCGGATCGCACCAACCGCCCCAGATTCAACGGGTGCAGCCCATCAGCATCCTTATCAGGGTCCAGCACCTGCAGCAGGGCCTGGTCATCGATGCCATCGGGCACCGGCAGTTGCACAAGGATGCCGTCGACCGCAGCGTTGTCATTGAGCTGGCGCAGAGCCGCTTCCAGCTCCTGCTGAGGCGTGTCACCGCTCAGGTGAGCCCCATGGCTCGCCAGCCCCACCCGGGCGCAGGCCTTCTCTTTATTGGCCACGTAAACACCGCTGGCAGGGTCATCACCGACTCGCAGCACCGCCAGTCCCGGGGGCCGGCCAGCCACAGACAGGCCATGGCGGATCGCCTCCGCCAGGACACCTTCCAGCCGAGCGGCGAGGGTGCGGCCATCGAGACGCTGCGCGGGCATCACGGATTCGGGAGCTAGCGTCAGTCTGACCACAGATGTGCGCTTGCTTTCCGCCTTCCACCGCTGGCAAGGGACCATCCGACGGCGGCTGCAGCGGCGCTGGCGCCATTGGCTGCGCCATGAACAGCCCCGGCGCCTAAGCGTGCGCTGGAACGCCCGTGATGGGCTGCTGGTGATGCTGGCCTGCCTGGGCGTGGGGGTGATCTCGGCCTGGCCCTGGCTGGTGCAGCCCTCCCTGCGGCCAGGGGTGCCGGCACCGTTTGAAATCCGCGCACCCCAGGACGCGTCAGTTGTTGACAGCGAAGCCCTGGCGCAGCGCCGCTCCCAGCTGGGACCGCGCATCCAGGTGCAGATCACCGATAAGGATGCAACGCGCCAGTTACAGCAACGGCTCAAACGGCTGCTCAACGAACTGATCACCAGCAGCGAGGGGCAGGAAGCCCGCCTGCGGCCGATCAGCCTCACCCCGGAGGAAGAGGCCTTCCTGATCACCCTCAGTCAGCAGGGTGAACAGCAGTGGCCCTTGGCGGTGGAGCGGGCCCAGAGCCGCATGCTGGCCCAGGGCGTAGTCAGCACCCTGGCGGAAGGTCAGCTGCTGCAGGCCTCTTGGCAACAGCTTGATGACATGCCAGAACCCGGCCGCAGCCTGGGTGCCAAGTTGATCACCCGCTCGCTGCAGGGCAGCACCAATCTGCGCACCGACAACGGTCTGACGCAGGTGCTGCTCAATGACCTGATCCAGCAAAACGGGGTGCCCAAGATCGAGGTGCAAGCCGGCGAAGTGATCACCGTCAAAGGCGAAGTGATCAGCCAGCGGGCCTACGACGTGCTTGACAGCTTTGGGCTGATCAGCCGCAGCCCGGCCACGGGGCTCTTTCTGGTGCGCTGGATTGAAGCCAGCATCGGCGCGGGTCTGATGCTGATGATCTGCCGGCGTTGGAAAACCGATCTCAATGTTCCCCAGGCGCTGCTGCTGCTGGGGACCCTGGCTGCGGTGCAGGGCTGCAAGCTCTGGTTCGGTGCTTCCGTCAGCGCCCTGGCGGTCCTGGTGCCCCCGAGCCTGCTGCTGGCTGAAGGCCTCGGCTCAGCATGCGGCTTGAGCTGGTTGGCCCTGGCGACATTGCTATGGCCGATTCCGCTAAACAACATCGGCACAGCCAGGCTACTGGTGGCGGGCGGCGTCGCCGTGGTCGGCGTGTTGCTGGCCGGGCGCCAGCGCTCCCGCGCTGAGACCCTGCAGAGCGCTGTGCTCCTGACGGTGGCAGCGCTGCTGGTGGAGGCGGCCCTGATTCAGATCATGGGAGGGGCTGTCGGCGGTGAGCTGCTCAGCGAAGGGGTGCTGATGGGGGGCCTGTTGCTGCTGGGTCTGCTGCTAGCACCGATGGTGGAGAAGGTCTTCGGGATGATCACCCGCTCCAGGCTGCTGGAGCTCTGTGATCTGCAGCGTCCCCTGCTGCGGCGCCTCTCGTCGGAGGCGCCGGGCACCTTTGAGCACACCCTGATGATCTGCGGGCTGGCCGAGGAGGGGGTGCGGGCCATTGGCGGTGATGTGGATCTGATCCGCACCGGCGCGCTTTATCACGACGTCGGCAAGCTGCATGCGCCCCAGTGGTTCATCGAAAACCAGAGTGGCGACAACCCCCATGACCACCTCGACGATCCCTGGCGCAGCGCCGAAATCCTCCAGGCCCATGTCGATGAAGGCTTGAAGATGGCACGCCGCTACGGCCTGCCCGCGCCGGTGGCTGATTTCATCCCCGAGCACCAGGGCACCCTGCGCATGGGCTATTTCCTGCACCGGGCCCGGGAGCAGAACCCCAACGCCAGCGACCGCCCCTTCCGTTACCGGGGTCCCCGGCCCCAGTCCAAGGAGACCGCAGTGCTGATGCTGGCCGACGGCTGCGAGGCAGCCCTGCGCTCGATGCCACCGGAAACCAGCGAAGAGCAGGCCTGCGACAGCGTCAGGCGCATCATTCACGCCCGCCGCCACGACGGCCAGCTCGATGACAGTGGTCTTGGGCCAGTGGAAATTGAGCTGCTGGTGCGCGGCTTTGTGCAGGTCTGGAAGCGCATGCGCCACCGCCGCATTCCTTATCCGATTCCAGCGCGCAAGGCCTTCAGCGCTTGATCAACCCTTGACCGCATCGCCACTGGCGCTGGGCAGGATGAAGCGTTGCAGAAACACAAACAAGGCGAGAACCGGCATGATCGAGACCACGGCGCCGGCGGCTACCAAACGCCAGTCCAGCGAGAAGGAGCTCGAGAGCTGCTGCAGGCCCAGCGGCAAGGTGTAGAGCTGGGGGTCATCCAGGATCACCAGGGGCCAGAGGAAATCGCTCCAGGTGCCGATGAAGACAAACATCGCCAGCGTGATCAGATCAGCCCGCGCCGCAGGAATCAGCACATTCCACCACTCCCCCAGCGCGCTGCAGCCATCCATCCGCGCCGCCTCCTCCAACTCCTTGGGCACCCCAAGAAAGCTCTGGCGCAGCAGATAGATGCCAAACGCCGTGGCGGCATTGGGGAGGATCAAGGCGATCAGGGAATTGATCAGACCGAGCTGCACCATCAGCAGATACAGCGGAATCATCACCACCTGAAACGGGATCAGGATCGTTGCCACCACCAGAGCCAGGACGATGCCACGGCCGCGAAAGCGCATGCGCGCCAGGGGGAATGCAGCCAATGAGCAGAACAGCAGATTGGCCAGCACCGAAAAGGCACTGACCACCGTGCTGTTCAGCAGATAACGGCCCATGGGGCTCTGGCTGAAGAGCGTTGCGTAGGCCTGAAGGCTCGGCTGGGAGGGCAGCAGATTGGGCGGCGAGGCAAAAATGTCCTCGGCGGGACCCTTGAGCGAGGTGCTCAGCAACCACAACAGGGGAATCAGCACAGCCAGCGCCACCAGCAGCAGCAGCGTCAGCTGCAGCAGCAGCGACCACAGGGGCAGTCGGCGGGTGCTCACAACGCCGGTGCTTCCAGCGGTTCAGAACTGGTGGCTGGCAATGGGGCCTGCTGGGGATGGAGGGGCAAGCGCTGCTGACCGCTGACGAGGCGATTCAGCGCATTCACAAAGGCCTGAGCGGCGGCCACCACCACATCGGTGTCTGCGGCATGGCCGGAATAGAGGCGGCCGTCCTGACGCAGGCGGATCGTCACCTCCCCCATGGCATCGATGCCCTCGGTCACGGATTTGACGCTGAACTCCACCAGCTCGTTGGGCACCATCACCAGCCGGTTGAGGGCCTGGCAGACCGCATCGACAGGGCCGGTGCCGATGGCGGCCTGGGAGCACTCCTCCCCGGCGGCGGTGCGCAGGGTCACCGTGGCGGTGGGGCGCAGCTCGCTGCCGCAGCTCACCTGCACGCCAGCGAGTTGGTAGTGGGCCTCCAGCTGCTGGGTGTGATCGCTGACGATGGCCTCCAGGTCACGGTCGGTGATCTCGCGCTTGCGATCAGCCAGCTCCTTGAAGCGAGCAAAGGCGTCATTGAGATCATCGCCCTGCAACTGGTACCCCAGCTCCTCGAGGCGGGCACGCACGGCGCTGCGGCCGCTGAGCTTGCCCAGGCTGATGCGGTTGTCGCTCAGACCAATGGTGCGGGCATCAATGATTTCGTACGTCAGGCGGTTCTTGAGCACACCGTCCTGGTGGATGCCGGATTCATGGGCGAAGGCGTTGGCGCCAACGATCGCCTTGTTCGGCTGCACCGCCATACCGGTGAGGTTGGAGACCAAGCGTGACGACTTGTAGATCTCCTCAGTGCGAATCGCCGTCAGCGGTTCGCTGCTGCCCTCAGCGCGGCCGAGGAAGGGGTTGAAGTAGCTGCGGCGCACATGCAGCGCCATCACCAGTTCTTCCAAGGAGGCGTTGCCGGCCCGCTCACCGATGCCGTTGATGGTGCACTCCAGCTGACGGGCACCGCATTTGACCGCCTCAAGGAAATTGGCCACGGCCAGGCCCAGGTCGTTGTGGCCGTGGACGGAGATGACCGCCTGCTCGATGTTGGGCACCTGGCTGTT
>MDTB01058977.1_pt1 | contig 12516 bp, 13 predicted proteins | sample 811161 | NCBI WGS metagenome assembly MDTB01 (sample SAMN05326650, study PRJNA326480) | marine metagenome | isolation source: seawater | place: Mediterranean Sea | collected 2009 | reverse complement strand
TTTCCTAAATCAAATGCCTCTATTTCTGGTTTAACACCTATTTCTTTTAATTTTTTTGCAGCTTTTCTTAAATCATTTGGTGTATTAACTGTTATAACTGAACTATCTCCAAAATTTAAAGTTCCAGCATCCAGTGTACAAATCTCAGGAAGAAATTTTTCAGCATTAGCAATTCTTTCCATTACATTGGCCATGTCTGTTAAAGGTCCAAACTCTAAGGGATTTTTTCCCTGTCCAATATCTAGATCACCTCCCATACCAGTAGTTAAATTTAAAATTACATCAGTATCACTAGATCTAACTCTATCTACAACTTCTTTATATAATTCCAACTTTCTACTTGGGGTTCCGTCATCTTCTCTTACATGAATGTGTGCAATAGCAGCTCCTGCTTTAGCAGCTTCTATTGCTGCTGTTGCTATTTGTTTAGGGGTCTTAGGTAAATCAGGATGTTTGCTAGCCGTATCACCAGAACCTGTCACTGCGCAAGAAACAAATACTTTATTGCTCATTATACTCACTATTCATTATGGTGAAATCATAGCCTATGAATAGTAATTAGCCAACATTATTTTCTAGATAAAAAATTAAATTCTTACTATAAAAAGTCATTTAATAAATCATATCTTATATGAGTATATAATTAAAATGAATGATAATGAAAAAAAGAAGCAAATAATTAAGATTGTTAAAAATATACTAAATGAAAAAATAAATTTAAATTCTAGTCAAAGAAACTGTAAAAATTGGGATTCAATGTCTTATTTTTCAATATTATCGTCTTTAGAAAAAAAATTTAAAATTAAAATTAATCAAAAAAATTTTGAAAAATTTAATAGTATTAAAAATATATTAAAAAATATTAAATAAATTCATGAAAATAAATAAAAAATCATTATTTGAATATTTTGAAGACAAAAAAACTAAATCCAAATTTATTTATGAGATAGATACTAAAAAAAAGAAAAATTTTTATAATATAGTTAAGACAGTTTATGAATTAAAAACTAACTATAATTTTAAAAAAAAAAGAGTAATATGTATTTTACCTAACTGCATATCCTATATTGAATTTTTTTTTGCAATTACTTCCTCTGGGGGTGTTTTCGTACCCTTGCCATATTTTACTGAAAAAAATGAATTAAAAAAGATTTTGAAATTTATTAAACCAAATATGATTGTTTCTGATGGTAATAAAGATTTAAGTTTTTTTAAAAAAAAAATAATAAATGTAAATAAAATCTCAAATAAAAAAGTTTATAAAAACAAACTATCTAATAATGAACTTAAAGATTTAGCTTGTATCTATTATTCTTCGGGTACAACTGGAAACCCCAAGGGTATTATGTATTCACATGAAAATATGATAGCACTAATTGAATCTATTAATAAAGATTTTAAATTTGGACCAAAAGATAGACACCTTACTTTTTTGCCTTTTGGTCATACAGCATCAATAAATTATAATATTTTACCGAGTTTGATGACTGGATCTGAATTATTTATATCAAAGGGATTTGATAAGATTGGTGTCAATTTTTTTAATATACTTCAAGAATATAAAATAACTTACACACAAATAGTTCCTTCAGTTTTATTTATATTAAATAAGATGAATATAAATATTGGTAAAAAAAAATTTAATAACCTTAAATTTATAGGATGTGGATCTTCATTTTTACCATTATCAAAGCAGATTGAATTTATCCAAAAGTATAAGATTAAAGTTGCTAATTTATATGGACTATCAGAAACTGGACCAACTCATATAGATGATCCAAGAAAAAAAAATTGGAGGCCAGGGACGATAGGCAAACCACTATCAGTATGTAAATTTAAGTTAGATAAAAAAAATAATATTCTAATTAAAGGAAAAAATGTTTTTATTGGATATTATAAAAACAAAAAATTATTTGAAAAATCCTTTGTAAACAAAAAATGGTTTATTACAGGAGATATTGGAAAAAAAGAAAAAGGAAAAATATTTTTTTTAGATCGATCTAAAGATTTGATCATTAAAAATGGTATAAATATTGTTCCAGGAGAAATAGAAGAGGCTATCTATAAAAGTAAAAAAATTTTAGAATGCTGTGTCGTTGGAATTGATGATGAAATACAAGGAGAGGAAATTGCTGTAGCAATCAAACCTAATAATTCAAATTTAAGTTTTAATTTGTTAGTTGATTTTATTAAAAAACAATGTAAACAAAGCCTAAGTAATTATAAGGTGCCTAAGCATTTTTACTTGCTGGATAATTTTCCTAAAACTGCTTCAGGTAAAATTAAAAGAAGACTTATTAGAAAAAGACTTAACCTAGTGTACAATAAATAATAGATGAAAACTGTATGTGGCCTTAATGGTTTTGGTAGATTTGGTATTCATCTTTTAAAGTATTGGTTAGAAAATTTATCAACATCAGAATTTGAAATTAAATTCATAAATGATGATACTCTTGATCAAAAGACTATATTAAAAATAATTCAAGAAGATAAAAAAACAAACTTTAGTGAATATGAAATTTCATTGAAAAATGAGATTTTATTAATTAAAAATAAAAAAGATGATAACGTATTTGAAATAGTTTGTACTAATTCTAACTCTGAAAAAATTGATTGGATAGGTAAACCTAAAATTTTTTTTGAAGCGTCAGGAAAAAATACTTTAAAAAAAGATTGCTTAAAATTTTTAAAAGATAATACTAGTCATGTCGTCATATCAGCAACATCAACAGATGCAGATCAAACATTAATATATTCTTATAATCATGATAAATTTGAATTTAATAATAAAGTAATATCCTATGGATCATGTACAGTTAATGCATATGTTCCTTTGGCAAACTACATAAATAAAAATTATTCTATTATAGATAGTGATGTAAATATTGTTCATAACATCCCGGCTTATAAACTTAATAATTTTAATACGATTAAAAAAAAAATATGTACCCTAGAAAAATCAGGACCTAAACTTTTAAATTTCTTAAATAATAATAATTTTAACGTAAATTATGTTCTCATACCCTACACAGGAGTTTCTTCTATAGATGTAAGATTTCAAATTAAAAATAAAATAATTCTAGAGAAATTTATAGAAGATTTAAAAAAAAATATTGAGAATGGTTCTCTTAAAAATATATATGGATACTCAAACAAAGATGCAGATCCTAACACTTTTAATTTAACAAAAAATAGTATGGAAATAATAATACCAAATATAGTTATAAAAGATCATAATATTTATATTCACGGATATTTTGATAATGAAAACTCTGTGAATAGATTTTTTGATTTAACTAATCATATAATAAAAAAATTGTAAAAAAACTTATGGTTCTTGACAAAAAACAAATAAAAAGTTTTTTGCAAAAATTAAAAATTAAAAAAGGAGATACGGTTTTTTTTCATGGAAATGCCATGGGAATTTTTCAGGTTGTAGGTTCAAATCCTCAAGAAAAAACAGAATTTTTTTGGAAATCAATAATAGATTTTATAGGTCAGAATGGAACAATAATTGTTCCAAGCTTTACATATAGCATTAATAAAAAACAAATTTTTGATATAAAAAAAAGTAAAAGTAAAATAGGTCAATTTAGTGAAGATTTTAGAAAAACTAAGATTCCAGAAAGAACAAGTGACCCAATATTTAGTGTTTGCATTCATGGTAAAGAAGTAAAAAAAATAAAAAAACTCCCTTATAATAATTCTTTTGGTAAAAATTCCATATTTAATTATCTTTATTCCAACAATGTTAAATTTATTTGTCTAGGTTGTGGTTTGGAGTCTGTTACTTTTATTCATTATGTGGAGCAAGTTTTAAATGTACCATATAGAAAATTTAAGACATTCAATGCAAAAATTTTAAACGAAAAAAATAAGGTGATAAATAAGAAAATAAAATATTTTTGTAGATACGATGACAAACGCCACAATTATAACTATAATTATAATATCTTAAAAAAAGAAATGAAAAAAAAACAAAAACTTAATGTTTCTAACTTCGGAAGAATTAAAAGCTACAGCTTTAAATCCAAAGATTTTTTTACAATTTGTCAAAATATTTTAAAAAAAAATAACGAACTTTTAATTAATAAAATTTGACTAAATATAAAATAACCATTAATTTTTATTGATTTGTGCTAATATTAGCGACTTATATAAGATTATCAATATTGAGGTTAAAAACTTTATTGTTCCTGTCAATATTAGTAAATATACTATTTGAATATAATGAAACAAATAACTGAGTTACAAAAAGATTTAGCAGCAACATTTAGATGGACAGCAAGGTTAAATATGCACGAAGGTGTTGCAAATCACTTCAGTGCATGTGTGCCTGGTTCAACTACAGATTTCTATGTAAATAAAGCTGGAGTTCATTTCAGTCAAATTAAAGCAAGTGACTTAATATTGGTGACAAATGAAAATATTAATGAACTAAGTAAAAAACCTGAAATTGTTGACGCTACAGCTATAAATATACATGGTGCAATTCATCAAAAAGTTCCACATGCAAAATGCATTTTTCATGTGCATTCTAAGTATGCTACTGCTTTATCTGCATTAAAAGATACTAACTTACCACCGATTGATCAAAACACTATGAGATTCTATAATAGAGTTTCTACTTATAATGATTATGGTGGAATGGGTTTCAAAGAAGAGTCCCAAAAAATGGCTAATGCTCTAGGTAACAAACAGCATATGCTTTTAGCTAATCATGGAATTCTTATAACTGGAGAAACAGTTGCGGATGGTTTTGATGCATTATATTATTTTGAAAAATCTGCAGAAACTTATTTGACAGCATTATCTTCTAATCAAGAATTAAACATAGTAACACATAAAGTTGCTGAAAAAACTGCTCAAGAATGGGCAAATTATCCAACTAGTTTAGCAAGAGCTCATTTGGATCAAATCAGGATAATTTTAGATAAGGAAGAACCTGATTATAAAAACTAGACATATCAATTTTATTTAATGTTAAAAAGTAGTTTAATTTTACAAAAATGATTCTATAAGTTATCAAATTAATTATGAAAAGATTATTCATTACGGGAGGAGCAGGTTTTATAGGCATTAATTGTGCAAATTTTTTTTTAAAGAAAAATTTTAAAATAAAAATATTCGATAATATTTCAAGGACTGGTTCTAAAATTAATCTAAATAAAATAAAAAAAAATAAATTAATAACATTTGAGAAGGGAGATTTAAAAAATTTTAAACATTTAAATCTAAGTATAAAAAAATTTAAACCAACATTGATTATTAATTGTGCTGGACAGGTTGCAGTCACTACATCTATCAAAGATCCAAGATCAGATTTTGAAAGTAATGCATTAGGAACATTTAATTTACTTGAAGTTTTAAGAAAAAATAAACTAAAAACTAAACTAATTCATCTTTCTACAAATAAAGTTTATGGTCAATTAGAAGATATTAAAGTCAAGGCAAATAAAAGCAGATATATTTATAAAAATATAAAAAATGGAATTAATGTAAATTATCAATTAGATTTTAGTTCACCTTATGGTTGTTCAAAAGGTACAGCAGATCAGTATGTGAAAGATTATAAAAAAATTTATGGCTTAGATACTTATGTTATAAGACAAAGCTGTATATATGGACCCAACCAATTTGGAATAGAAGATCAAGGGTGGGTAGCTTGGTTAACTTTATGCTCATTAATTAATAAAAAAATTAATATATTTGGAAATGGTAAACAGGTGCGTGATATTCTGTATATAGATGACTTAGTTGAACTATTTTATAAAATTAATAATTCTAAAAAAAAAAATATAAATAATTACTTTAATTGTGGTGGGGGTTCAAAAAATTCTATTAGTATTCTAGAACTATTAAACATACTTCAAAAATACAATGATAAAAAAATAAAAGTTGTATTTAAAAAAGAAAGAAAAGCCGATCAAAAAATATTTATATCCAATAATAAAGACTTAAATACTCATTTTAATTGGAAGCCCAAAACAAATAAATATATAGGTATAAAAAAATTATATAAGTGGATCCATGAAAATGTCAGTACATTCAAGAAGATATACAAAATTTAATGCTGAATAATTCTAAAAAGCTTGCATACGTAGATCACAAATATCATATCAAAACTAGAAGTGGTGATTTCTTAAGAAATATTTTTAAAGATAATTTTTTAATTAAAGATTTTTGGATTGATAAAGATTTAATATTTTCAAAAAAACTTTTGTTACATGAAAATTTTTTTTTTTTTCAAATTTTACCTCCTTTAAAGATATTAGAAAAAATTAAAAATAAAAATATAATGTGGGCTCCTATGTATGACAGTCCTCATCATCCAATAGGATTTTCGCCTTTACTATGGAAAATTATTAATCAATATAATATTAAAGTTTTATCTTTTTCAAAAAATTTGACAAATCAAATGATCAAATCAAAAGTAAATTTTATTGAATTAAAATATTATAAAAAATCTACTATTAGAAAAAAAAATCCAAAAAAAAAAATTAATATATTTTTTTGGTATAGACAAGATATTGATATTAGTGATTGGATTAAATTGTTTAATTCATCAGAAATAAATAAAATTGATATATTAGATTTAAAAAATAATAAAAAAACTGTGATACCAAATAAAATTTATTCTGAATTCAAAATTAATTATATAAGAAAAAATTTTTTAAAAAATGAGTCTTTTAAAAAAATTTTAAATAATAATGATATTTTTATTTCTCCAAGAAAAAAAGAAGGAATCGGAATGGCTCAAGTTGAAGCAATTTCTCAAGGTAAATATCTTTTGGGTTATAACGACTCTACAATGAAAGAATATATCCATAATGAAAAAATTGGCTTGAAATTTCCTTCTAATAAAAAAGTAAAAATTTCTTTCGTAAAGAAATTTTTTAAATATAGATTAAAAAATAACGAAGAAAACTTTAAAAAATGGCAAAAAGATAAAAAAAAAATATTATCTTTTTTTGATAAAAAAATTAACAAAAAAATGAGTACTAAAATAGGTTTTATTAATATTTATTTAAACTATTATTTTAAATTAATATCTAGAAAAATTTTTTTAATAATGAAGTAATAAGATATGAGCATATTTTTAAATAGTAAAAAAATAATAAAAGAGTGGACTGATTATAATGGTCATATGAATGTTGCTTATTATACTTTAATTTTTGACACTTATGGAGCTGAAATTTTAAATACAAAATTTAAAATGGGTGAAGTTTCTGCAAAAACTACAAAAAAAAGTACAATGGCTGTTGAGTCAAACATAACCTATAACCAAGAGGTAAAAGAAGGAGATGAAGTTGATATTTACTTAACCTACTGCAACCATGATAAAAAAAGACTTCTATACAAACTTGAAATGATACATAAAAAAAAAAAATACCTCGCAGCAACTATGGAAACTTTAGTTTTATATGTTGATTTAAATAAGAGAAAAGTTGCAGAATTTGAAGAAGAAAAAGTTATTATAATGGATAAATATATTAAGGATAATTTAAAGAATTTTAAAACTGAAGGGCTAAATTTTTTATCAAAGCTAAAAATTTAGTCAGAATCAAACATTAATATATTTTGACAATTTAAATTTCGAGAAATATATTCTTTATATGGATGTTAAACTTTTGTCTGGAGCTCTAGGAGCTGAAATATCAGGCATCACTCTTAAAGATTCATCAAAAAAAAATTATGAGATAATAAATAATTTACTTTTAGAACATAAAGTAATTTTTTTTAGAAACCAAAATATCTCTCAAGAAGAACATATTGCATTAGCTCAAAATTGGGGACCTTTAGAAAATCATGCATATGTAAAAGGCTTGGAAAAACATCCTGAAATAGTTCGAATTATAAAAACAAAAGATGAAAAAAATCAATGGGGTGAAAACTGGCATACTGATGTAAGCTACAATTCTAAACCAACTAAAGCAGTAATTTTAAAATCAGTAAAAATACCTCCAGTAGGTGGAGATACATGTTTTTCAAATATGGAATTAGCCTGGGAAACTCTTGATAAAAATATTAAAGAAAAAATTAAAGATAAAAATGCAATTCATAGTTCATTAGGAGCAGAATTTTTTATAGATAATTATAAAGGAATGCAAGGTCACAAAAAAAAAAATTATGGTGAATATTCTAATGAACATCCTATTGTAAGAACTCATCCCGAAACAAGTAAAAAAATACTTTACGTAAACTGGACTTACACAAAACGAATAATTGGACTAGAAAAAAAAGAAAGTGATGAAATTCTTAAAAAAATATTTGAACATCAGGCTAGACTAGATTTAACTTGTAGATTTAATTGGACTGAAAACGCAGTTGCTATATGGGATAATAGAAGCGTTATTCATTATGCTATAGCTGATTTTTATCCTGGAAGAGGATTAGGATATGAAAGGGTAATGGATAGAATTGCTATAGAAGGTGATCATCCTCAATAAATTTAATGCTATTTATTGAGAAAATAATATCAAATTTCATTAATAATAAATCTCTATATATAGGTGAAAAAATTACTATATCTAAACACATGATACAAACTGCGATGTTAGCAGAAAAAGCCAAATGTAATAATAATTTAATATGTTCGTGTCTTTTACATGATTATGGTCATTTCATCATAGAAAATCCAGATGAATTAGTTAAACATAATTTAGATGGCGAGCATGAAAATATAGGTTATGAGTATTTAAAAAAATTTTTCAAAAAAGAAATTGTGGAACCTATAAAATATCATGTTATGGCAAAACGTTATCTAGCTAGAGATAAAAAATATTTTAATTTATTATCCAATGCTTCAAAAATTAGTTTAAAAATACAAGGCGGTGTATTAAATGATAAAGAAAGCGAAAAGTTTAAAAAACAAAAGTACTTTAATGACTCAATACTTTTAAGAAAATTTGATGAAGCAGCTAAAAGAACTGATATAAAAATGAAATCTATTCATGACTATAAAAAATTATTGAAATCAAATCTTATATGAAATTTGATTATCTAATAATTGGTGGAGGAAGTGCTGGATGTGTGCTTGCTAATCGTTTATCGAAAAACGATAAAAACAATGTAGCTTTATTTGAGGCCGGAAAACCTAGTGATATTTGGAAGGTAAACATGCCTCTAGCTATTTTATATACAATGCATGATCCTAAATATAATTATAAATATTATTCAGAACCAGAACCTTATCTAAATAACAGAAGGCTTTTTTGTCCTAGAGGAAAAATGATTGGTGGTTGTTCTGCTCATAATGGCATGGTTTATGTAAGAGGAAATCCTAATGATTATCAAAGATGGGTATCTTTTGGATTGAAAGATTGGTCTTACGAAAAAGTATTGCCGTATTTCAAAAAGATAGAAGCTTGGTCTGAAGGTGAAAATGATTATAGAGGGGGGCATGGAATTTTACCTGTAAATCAATCTAAAAATAAAAATCCTTTATTTAAAGCTTTTATTAATTCTGCTGGAGAAGCTGGCTATAAAATTAATGAAGATATGAACGGTAAAGAACAAGAAGGATTTGGAATGTACGATGTAACAATTCATAAGGGAGAAAGAGCGAGTGTCTCAAAATATTATTTAAATCCCGCAAAAAAAAGAAAAAACCTTAAAATTTTTACAGAAGCTTATGTTGAAAAAATTATTTTTGAAGGAAAAAAAGCAATAGGCATTGAAGTTAAAATAAAAAATGTATTAAAAAAAATTTATGCAAATAAAGAAATAATATTAAGCGGTGGAGCTATAAATTCTCCACAACTTTTAATGTTATCTGGAGTTGGACCAAGTGAACATCTTAGAGAAAAAGGAATTAATGTTGTGCACAATCTAGAAGGTGTTGGCAAAAATTTACAAGATCACTTAGAAACTTATGTTCAGCAAGAATGTAAAACTCCGGATACTTTATATTCGTATGTAAATAAATTAAATATGTTAAGAATTGGTATCCAGTGGTTTTTGTCTAAAACTGGTCCTTGCTCTACTTCCTTTTTAGAGGCTGGAGGATTTTGTAAATCTTCACCTAATAGAGATTATCCTAATATTCAATTTCATTTTTTTCCCGCTTTTGTAATTGATCATGGATTAATATCTCCTGATAGACATGGCTATCAACTCCATGCAAGTCCTAATCATCCAAAAAGTAGAGGACATATAACTTTAAATAGCTCTAATCCATATGACTATCCAAAAATTCAATTTAATTATTTACAACATGAAGATGATCTTAAACAAACGATTGAAAGCATTCGCGTTGCTAGAAAAATACTTAATCAAAATTCTTTAAAACCATATGCAGGAAAAGAAATTGGCCCTGGGGATGATTTACAAACAGATGAACTATTTGAGAATTACATTAGATCAAAAGCAGAAACAGCATATCATCCATCTTGTACTTTAAAAATGGGTATTGATGATATGTCAGTAGTTGATGAAAAATTAAAAATTCATGGATTAAAAAACATTAGAGTGGTGGACGCATCTATTATGCCTGAAATTACTAGTGGAAACTTAAATGCACCCACCCTTATGATTGCTGAAAGAGCATCGGATTTTATTCTAAGTTCATGACACAAGCTCAAAATAACTCTAAGGGAATTCTTTTCATCTTGTTGGGAATGGCATTGTTTTCTATACAGGATGCTTTAATAAAATTTATTTATGAAGAAGTTGCTTTATATGAATTATATTTTGGAAGAACTCTTACAGCATTAATTTTATTAATTTGTTATTTAAAATATTCAAATCAGAAGATAATTTTAAAAACACATTATCCTTTTTTAACAATTATTAGAGTTATTTGTTTCTTTTTTGGTTTTAGTTTTTTCTATATTTCTCTTACTTTTATGTCTCTAGCTGAAGCAAATGCATTATTTTTTTCAAGTCCTTTCTTTGTTTCAATTTTAGCAACAGTATTTTTGAAAGAAAAAGTTGGGATTAGAAGATGGGCTGCAATTCTTGTCGGATTTGTTGGTGTATTTATTGTTTTAAATCCTGACTTTAATAATTTTAATTATATGAAACTTGCGCCAGTTATATGCGCCTTATGCTATTCTATATCGATGACGATAACTAAAATTACATCAGTTAAAGACAATAACTATACTCAATTGATACATCTCTATATAGGAGCAACAATAATTAGTATTTTATTTTTTATATTTACGGGAAAAGGTCAGTTCAATAATTTTAGTGATTCCACATTTCAATTTATTTTTAGAGAATGGGGTACCAATATATCATTAACTTTGCCAATTATTATCGCGATGGGAACTGTTGCTACTTTTTCTTTTTATTTTGTTCTCACTGCTTACAGTGTCGCTTCACCATCTGTTGTTTCTCTTTACGAATATTCCTTAATTATATGGTCAATTTTAACAGGTTTTATTCTATTTGATAACATTCCAACATTAAGAACATTTGTTGGTGTATTCATAATTATAAGTGCTGGTTTATATATTTATATGAGAGAAAAAACCAAAGAACAATTGATTGCTAGTGATACACCAAATAGGTAATGAGAAATTATATTCCAACTATTGATATCTCACCTTTACTTGAACAAAATTTTAATTCTATCCCCTCAAAAAATACTATAGAAAAAATTAAAAAAGCCTGTATTGAAGTTGGTTTTTTTCAAATTATTGGGCACGGCATAAACAAAAAAGATATGCACAATGTTATTAAAGTTGGAAATAATTTTTTTAATTCATCTTCAAAAAATAAAATGAAATTAGCTCCAAAAAAATGGAATAATTTAAATAAAAATATTTATAGAGGATATTTTCCAAATGACGTTAATGGTAAAGAAGGATTAGATATTGGTGATTTTAAAGTCACTCAAAAATATGCTCAAAAATTAAAAAATCCATATATAGAGTATCTTGAACTTAATAAAGCTATAAATAAAAAATATATAAAAATATTAAATAATTATTTTGATAGAACATTTATATTGGGAGAAATTTTATTTAAAAGTATTATTCAACTTTATAAGAAAGATACTAAAAATTTTAAATTAGCTTTTTCAAGAATAAAAACTTTAAGCACATTAAGATTTAACTGCTATACTAAACAAACAATACCTGTAGAAATATCTAAACAAGATGGTATTGCCTTAGGATGTGAAACACATGTTGATAGTGGAATTTTTACAATTTTATATCAAGATAAAAAAGGAGGTCTTCAAGTGCAAAATAGAAAAACCAAAAAATGGCATAATGTTCCTTTCAATAACAATGCTTTAATAGTAAATACTGGATTAGCTTTGGAGTTTTTGACTAAGGGAAAGTTTAAAGCCACCAATCATAGAGTCCTTTGGAATAAAACTAAAAGAATCTCTATCCCTTTTTTCTTTGAGCCTTCTTATGATTTTGTTATGAGTTACTCTTTTTTAAATAATGTCTCAAAGTTTAATGATAAAAACATAATTTTTGAAAAATTTTTGAATAAATCTTTAAAAAAATTTGTTGAATATCAAAGATAAATTCTAATAACTTAATTCTTTCAAATCTT
>MDTB01058937.1_pt1 | contig 12517 bp, 10 predicted proteins | sample 811161 | NCBI WGS metagenome assembly MDTB01 (sample SAMN05326650, study PRJNA326480) | marine metagenome | isolation source: seawater | place: Mediterranean Sea | collected 2009 | reverse complement strand
GCGTATTCGAGCCTGCCTTCGACAAGGAGGGTTAAGTCGTAACAAGGTATCTGTAGGGGAACCTGCAGATGGATCACCTCCTAAGAAACCGGAGGCTGGGGTCGCTTGCGACCCCAGTCTCCAACCCTTTTTTTATCGATCATCAAGTTTACTTTTTACACCGCTTGGGCGTTTGATAGATGCACCTTTGGGTGCACTATATTCAATCAAAAGCCGCACGTAGCTTGGCTTCAATGGTCGTTCTGAACGTGAGCAACATCAACTTTGGAGCCTCTGCGTTCACGGCAATGGTTGCTCCTCGATTGAAATGAACTTCATCCCAACCGTCGGGGACAACGTAACCACGATGCATGTCTGAGGTGATGGTGGTTTCTTCATCGGTCCAATCCAACCATGCCCATGGTGATGCCTCTCGCTGTTCAGGTGAGAGGTCGCGGGCGAGAACGAAGTAGTGTTGGGCTGAACGCATGCCTTCGCTGCGTGCTTTGAGAGCATCAAATTCGGCGTCACTCAAGGCATTTCGCAACCAGGCGCCCTGGCCAAACCATGTGGAAAACAACAATCCACTGCTCTGTTGGTTTGCTTGGTGTTCGCCACGCCGCATGTGGTACTTGCTTGGAGCATATTGGTGCGTGTTCGCGATGAGCAAATCATTCATGGCGGGGTCGGTGGTGAATCGGTTTCCTGACGTGGTCTCGATCAATGCCTGCAAGCGAGGAAGTTCGTTCACGATGGCATCGCCTGCAAACACCGCTTGGACGTCATCGGCAAAGGTCGCCATCGATGAATCCATGTAGAATCCATAACTTCCCTCCGGGTCATCCGTTCGAGGGTGTGAGTTGACACCCATGACGGGCGTAGCTGCGTCAATGTTGTGCGAAAGAGAGGTAAGGGTGCCATCGCCACCAAAAACAATCACTAAATCCCGAGCGATGAAATCGGCTCGTCGTACATGTTCTCTTGGTTTGTAGTCAACCTGGTGGCTTGTCGAGGCCACCTTTTGGAGAATCGTTTTCAAGGACATCAAACCCTCATCGTGCACTTCTTCGAAGTTCTTTTTGTAAACCACCAAGATGTTCATGCTCTCCCCCCTTGTCATGTTGCACGTGGCTCTGCTTCAAGAACACAACCCTTTCTCCACGAACGAGATACTATCAAGGAGGGAACCCCACTGGTAGAAACATGGAAGCCTCTTCACCTTGGGACGACCTCGCCGAAGAAAGCCAATTGAAAACCGATGATTCTGGAGCCTCCAAGCCGCAACCAGTCAGCATTTCCACCGGTTTCGCCCCCATGAACCAAGGGACAATGTTGACTGGAACAGCGGAAATGCCGACGGGGCAATACATCTATCTCCAACCGCCATCAAGCGCTGCAAAAGTGATGGGTATCATCCTCATTCTTGCTGGTCTCCTTCAGAGCCTTGGTTTGTTAAGCCTCTTTATCGATCCAGTCGACCCAATCACGGGGGAGGTTCTTGATTATCCAGCCGCTGCCAAAGTGCTGGATGGTCTCTCAAGCCTCGTTGGCATGGTTGGCTTTGTTCTAGCGGGCGTTTTCTTGACCCGCTATGAGAAGCGAGGGGTTTGGCTTGGCATTGGGACCCTCGCGGCTCAATTCGTTCTGGGTGTCGCCTCCTTTGCCAGTGGAACGCCCGATGGCGGACTGGGCGCCCTCGTCGGCGACGATGGTACTGCTTTCGCCATTTGGGCTGGTGTCTCTGCCTTCTGCAATGGAATTTGCGCCCTCCTTGTGGCTATTCCCCTTATGGTTAGCAACAATGGGCTGGAATGATGCCCCGCATTGAACGAAAGCGTTCAATGGTGATGTTCATACCCCTCGTTTGATTCGAAGCCACCATGAGCGAAGATGTAGTCATTGTTGGCGGTGCTCGAACACCGTTTTGTGAATGGGTTGGAGGAAAGCGAGGCGACGGCAAAGCAGGTGGTGCTCTCAAGACCATCAGCGCACAGGAATTAGGGGCTATGGCCATCCAAGGTGCACTTGAAAAAACCGGCACCCCGGCCGATTCCGTTGACCATGTCGTCATGGGCTATGCCCTGCAAACCTGTTCTCAGTCCATCTACGGTGCCCGTCATGCTGGTCTCAAGGCTGGCATTCCTCAAGAAGTCCCGATGTTGACCCTTTCCCGCATTTGCGGTTCAGGCATTCAATCCATTGTCTCCGGCGCTCAAATGATCAAACTCGGTGAAGCCAATACCGTCGTCTCAGGCGGCATGGAGAACCTTTCCCAAGCTCCGCACATCCTTCGGGGTGCTCGGGATGGATGGAGGCTCGGACGTGCTCCAAAGGTGGAGGATTACATGATGACCAACCTTCAAGACATGACCTGTGGCCTGTTCATGGCACAGACTTCTGACGAACTCTGTCGAAGAAAAGGAGTCACTCGGGAGGAAATTGACACCTTCGCAGCGCTCTCCCACGCTCGCACAACCAAATCCATTGACGAAGGTGTGTTTGAGCAAGAAATCGTCCCGGTCACCATCAAGTCGCGTCGCGGAGAAACGGTGCTCACCCACAAGGACGAGGACCACGTGGTTCGTGGGACCACCCAAGAATCACTCTCAGGTCTACCAACCGCTTTTGGTCCTGAATCCTTTGTCACGGCAGGCAACGCCTCAGGCGTTGTTGATGGCGCCGCTGCCGTTGTCATCAAATCGGCTGCTCAAGCCAAAGCCGATGGCGATGCTCCCTTGGCCCGAATTGTCTCATGGGGCATCGTGGGCCTTGAACCGGCGATCATGGCCTATGGGCCCGTCCCGTCCTCTCGCCAAGCCCTTGAGCGAGCCGGATTGACGGTCGGCGATATCGATCGCTGGGAAATCAACGAGGCTTTTGCAGGCCAAGCGGTTGCCTGCATCAACGACCTCGAGATTGACGTAGAGAAAGTGAACGTAAACGGTGGAGCCGTCGGACTTGGACATCCTCTTGCTGCGACAGGAACTCGCCTCGTCTTGACGTTGGCGCATGAGCTTCATCGGTGCGGTGGTCGCTACGGTGTTGCTACGGCATGCATCGGTGGTGGGCAAGGCATCGCCATGGTCATTGAAACCATCAACTCGTGATGGAAGCAACGTCCAGAACATAGCGGATAAGAACGACCGCAACCAACGTCATGAAGATGTTCATGATGTTCTCCTTGCTGATGCGTTCAATCCCGAATTTGGCCCCACTGGTCGCTCCGGTAATCGCCAAGATGGGGAGAAGGTAAATCCACCATGGCAATGAGGTCAGCTGGTCAACGAGGCCGTTTGATGCCGTGGTGAGCAAAGCGAGGATGGCGAAGGGGACGACGACCATCATGATCGCTAAACTTGAGCCAATGGAGGTGCGAGGGCCGAGGGCAGCTTGTTGTTGAAGCACGGGGACATAAATGACACCAGCCCCGATGCCCAAGACCGATGAAAGAACACCACCAATGCTTCCACCAAGGCGGAGTTTGAGGTGGTCGATGGACATGGGCTCTCTTTCGTTTTCCTCACTGATCGCCTCTGTCTTTTGCTGCTTCTTCCACGTCTTGTTGAGGGCCCAAATCAGCATGACGATGGACAACAGTTTGAACACACCATCCAATCCATCGCCCAAAGCATTGACAATCCCAACGCCGATGAGCGCTCCCATGAGGGCTCCATAGAGTGCTGACTTGGTGGCTTCATCGTCGTAAAATCCTTCTTGGCGATGCCGTAGGCCGCTTCCGATGCTCACCGCCCAGGTGAGGGTGAGTGAAACAGCCAGCAACGTTCCGTCAATGGGCCAGTCCGCCACATAGTGCAGGAGAGGGACAAAGAGCATACCTCCGCCCATGCCGACTGGGGCGAACATGAAGGCGATGAGGAATACACCCAACATGACGAGAATGGATTCGAGCATACCGATGCACCCGCTTCACCTTCCGAAGCAAGGCGAAGGTGGTGATGCCCGTTCATGATGTTGTCCCAGAAATGAAAGGTTGACCCCCCCAAAGGTTTCATTAGGTAAGCAACGCTGGCAAAACCATGGAAACAACAACCATTGTCGCCATTGCCGTAGCCGCTGTCTTCTCTTTGATCCTCATCGTGTGGTTCTTTTCAACCTGGAACCGCCTCATTAATTTGGACGAAAACGCCCAAAATGCATGGAACAACATCGATGTTCTTCTCAATCAACGCTATGACATGATCCCCAACATGGTCAGCATCGTCAAGGGCTACGCCGAGCATGAAGCTGGAATTTTCGAGCAATTCGCTATCGCTCGCCAAACAGCTGCAGGTTGCCTTGCACAAGGTGACGTAGCTGGTGTCGCTGCTGCAGAAGGCATGCTCGCCGGTATGCTCCCACGCATCAACATGGTCGCTGAGCAGTACCCTGACCTCAAGGCGAACACGAACTTCCTGAACCTTCAGAATCAACTCGTCACCTTGGAGAACCAAATCGCCGATCGCCGTGAATTCTACAACGCTGCCTCCACGAACTTCAACAAGGCCATTCAGATGATTCCATCCAACATTGTCGCCGGAGTCAAAGGTTGCGTCCGACGAGAACTTTGGTCCGTTGAAGGCATTGCTCGAGAGAACGTTCAGATCTCGTTCTGAGTCAATCCAAATGCACAGGTTCGCCCGATGGTTGAGGTGTCTTGATGTCTGAGGCACCCACCATTGATGTTCACGGCAACCTTCGTTTGCTTGGAACAGCCCACATCGCCACCGCTTCGGTTGAAGCGGTGCGACAGCAGATTGCTGAATACCAACCTGACATCGTTGCGGTTGAGTTGTGCAAAAGCAGGTATGATGCCCTTGTCAGCGACCGTCGCCTCGACAAAGAGGGTTTACTCAAGGTCATCAAAGAAGGAAAAGCGCCCATGGTCCTGATGCAATCGATGCTCTCGGCTGAACAACGCAAGTTGGGCATCAATGAAGGGCAGCAACCCGGAGCTGAGTTGCTGGCTGCGGTGGAAGCAGCCAACGAAGTTGGGTGCGAAGTTGAACTGGTCGACCGGGACATCCAGATCACCTTGCGACGTGCTTGGAAACGCATGAGGCTTCGAGAAAAGTGGAGGCTGATGACTTCGCTCCTCGAGGACGATGATGAGGATGAGGGTGAGGAACTTGATGTCAATGAATTGCTCCAAGACAGCGACCTTCTTTCGACGATGATGGAAGAACTGAAAGGGTTCTCTCCCGGTGCAGGAGAAGTGTTGATTGACGAACGCGATGCCTTCATCGCCTCAAAACTCAGACGCCTCGGTGATGAGCGTCGAGTTTTGGCCGTCCTCGGTGCAGGACATCTTCGTGGAGTCTCTGAGCAATTATCCTCAGGAAATCCATCTATAGATTCTTCCTCGCTTGAATCGCTGCCTTCTCCATCGCTTGTTCGAAAGTTCCTTCCATGGGCCTTTCCGCTGGTGATGATCGGCGTGCTGGCCGCTGTCTTTTCAACCAGCAGGGACATCGACTGGGTGACATTTTTCACCGTCTGGACGGCTTCAAATGCTATTTTTGCAGCCTTGGCTTGCTTGATCGCCCGAGGTCATCCTTTGGCCATTTTGACCGCAGCACTCGCCTCTCCGATCACATCGCTCAATCCTGCTTTGGCTGCCGGATGGTTTGCTGGTTATGTCCAGCTCAAACTTGCCGAACCAACTGCAGAGGACCTCCAAATATTCCTGAAATTGGATGAGCTTTCTCTCATGTGGTCAAATCCTGCGGGCAAGGTGTTGTTCGTCACAGCGTTGACCAACCTCGGTTCAATGCTCGGCGCTTGGGCAACACCACTGATTCTACTCAATGTGCTCGGAATGGGCTGAGCCGAGGCTCATCGCCTTGAACAGGTCTCGATGCTCTGGGACATCGTGCACGCGAACAATATCGACACCCATTTGATGAGCCACTGCTGCCAAGCCAAGGGTCCCAGGTAAGCGCTGAGCAGGGTCGCTTTGTCCTGTTAGATGGCCAACAATGCTCTTTCTTGAAACACCCCAGAGCAACGCTCCTTCGGATTTGAGCAAGCCCCGCCCTTCCATCAGCAAAGCGATGTTGTGGTTCTGGTTTTTCCCAAAACCAATTCCAGGGTCGAGTGAAATCAATGAGGAGGGGTGGCCTCGGGCCGTGAGCGCCTGTTTCACCTCGTCCAGAGCGGAACGTATCTCTTCGACCACGTCTTCGTAGATTGGATTCATTTGCATGGTTCCAGGCTCTCCTTGCATGTGCATTACGCAAACGCCGCATCCGGTGGCGACCACGACGTCCATCATACCTGGGTCTCGAAGACCAGAAACATCGTTCACCATGTCTGCTCCTGCTTCAATGGCTGCTTGCGCCACTTCGGCGTGGCGTGTGTCAATCGAGATGAATCCCTTGGGTCGGGCGGATCGTAGGCCACGTATAACAGGAAGAACCCGTTGAAGTTCTTCTTCAATGGCTACCGGGTCGGCACCTGGGCGGGTGGATTCTCCACCGACATCAACCCATGTTGCCCCCTCATCCCACATGGCAAGACCACGTTGTACGGCCTCGTCATTCAAGGAACGGCTGCCTTCGAAGAAGGAATCCGTCGTGGCGTTGACGATGCCCATGATGTGGGGTGAGGTCGTAAAACGCATGGCCTTCGCGATGGCCGTTCGGCGGGCGGGCGCAAGCCGAAAGTCCGAGGCCATGGGCCTCCCTGGTTCGGCAGGTTTGATAAGTTGTTACGAAGAAGGGGCAGTCATGTCCGAGGCGGATGCATTGCTTGAGGAGGGCGCTCCTTTGGGCCTTGTTCCTACTGCGGAGGGGGACGATCTCCCCCTCGATTGGGAGTTTGCAGAACGAATACTCAAACGCCTGAACCCTCGCAATCAGCAAGGTGTCTACGATATGGCCGCTCGGGACTCCAAGAATGGCGGGATGCTCATCACGCTCATGGTGGTGGTTTGGTGGTTGTTTATTGGAGGAAACAACGACGATTTATCCGCTGGTGTCTCGGTGTTTTTCTCTTTGAATTTTGAACAAGCAGCCCTTGCTGTCATGGTGTTGTCGTTGATTTCAGCCTTGTTGACCGAGTTTAGTCGAGACATGGGTAAGATTCTTCCTTCCACGGCCGCAGGTGGTATGCTGATTCTTGCTGGGCTTTACGTCGCAGAGCCCTTGGTGGGCGCTCTGTTCATCAGCAACGCAGATTTGGACATGCAAGTCGGTCTGTGGCGCACACTTCGCTTGGGTCTTCTGTGGGGTGGAACCACGTATGGTTCAAATCTGATTGTGAATGCATTGCTCCTCAAATGGTTGATTCGGTTCCTTGATTCCAACGACTATGACTTCTCCGAGCGCAACGAACCCATTCATCGCCCTTCCGTCAAACCTCCTGCGGAAAACTGAACGCTATCCTCTTGAAGATGAGTTGGGTGGCCAAACCATGAGCCCCACTCCGTTCAACGTCTTGAGGCTTGGATACCGTAGAGGTCGAGACCCGAGAATTACAACCCATTTGGCCCTGGTTTCACGGGCTCTGGGCGCCACCAATTTTCTTCTAGCAGGGGATGAAGACGAAGCCTTGTTTGAGAACGTCGCTTCAGTGAGTGAACGGTTTGGTGGTGCGATGACGTGCGAACATGTCTCGGGAGCTATGGGCTGGCTCAAGCGATTCACCCAGCACGACGCAGGTGATGGTGAACCCGGCGTAGCCATTCATTTGACCATGTACGGAGAGCCCTATCGTGAGGTGATCCCGAGGATTCGTAGGGACCGACCCGTTGTCGTGGTCGTCGGTGGTGCCAAAGTACCCAGCGAGGTCTTTGAGTATGCTCAATACAACGTGGCGGTTGGCAATCAACCTCACTCGGAAGTGGCGGCTCTTGCGCTCTTCATGGAAGGCTGGTTTGGCCAGGGAGGAAGCGAACGTCACTTCCCTGATGCCAAGTTGATTATCGAGCCCTCCGCACGCGGAAAGTCGGTTGTCGACCTCGACCGAGAAAACAAAAGTGAATAATTTCTTACTCGGGGCCATGGCCTGCATAAAGGCAGCATATGGCCAATCTTCATCCGATGAAATCCCAAGACATAGCGCACCCAATCATTATGGGGGTCCTTTTACGACAAAATTCAATGTTAGGGGGCGGCATCGCAAATACGCGCTCTCTTCCGGCGACGCACCGGCTCTACAATCCGTCGGCCCTCAACATCCCAGATGCCGCCGATGGTTTGTCCGATTCAGCGAACCTTCCTCCTGCAGCCTCGGGGCCAGGTGTCCTGTTGACAGCCGATGGTGGGCGGTACCCAGGGGACTTGTTTGGAGCCAACGCCATCGGTTCGGGTGAATTGGTGTTCACCACTGGGATGATGGGGTATCAGGAATCGTTGACTGATCCATCCTTTGCAGGGCAGGTCCTGACGTTCACCTATCCGCTGATCGGCAACTACGGTGTCCACAAAGGGGCCTCGGAATCAGCCAATGTTTGGCCCAAGGGAGTTGTTGTTCGACATGCCATGCACCAACCCGACCATCGCTCTTCGATTGGTACCGTGGATGAATTGCTTCGTCTTCACGGTGTTCCAGGGATTCACAACATCGACACACGAGCCATCACTCGCCGTGTTCGCGAGTTGGGGACGGTTCTGTGCGTCTTCGGTCCCTTGGAGCGGGAGGAGGAAATGAAAGCCCAACTCAACACCTTGACCTCCCCAGAATTGGAGGACTTGGTTGACGAAGTCTCCATTGAAGAACCTCTTGAACTGAACCCTGGTTCCACCGACGAACTCGGAGCTTCCAAACCCCGGCTTGGCGTCTTGGATTGTGGGGTCAAACACAACATCCTCCGCCACCTTTGCATGGTCTTTGACGTCGTCTGGTGTCCCCCTGACATCGACTATGGCCGGTTGCGAAAGGAGTTCGCCATCGATGCGTTGTTTTGCAGCAATGGCCCAGGCGACCCTGCGCACCCCGGAAAAGCTACGGCCGCCCGCAACACATTGGCTCGAGCCGTCCAAGATGGCCTTCCAGTGATGGGAATTTGCCTCGGCCACCAACTCATGGGGCTGGCATCGGGTTTGCAGACTTACAAAATGCGCTACGGGCACCGAGGTGCCAATCAGCCGGTGGTTGACCTTCAGGACCGCACCGTTTCCATCACCAGTCAAAACCACGGGTTTGCCGTGGCTCATCCCATCGATGGAATGTTGGCTGCCCATCCAACCGGTGCAACCTCGCCCCCCGTTTCCAACCAGCACGGTTCGGAGGTTGAAGTCCGTTACATCAACGCCAATGACGGAACGGTTGAGGGACTTGATGTGATTGGGAAACCGTGTTTCACGGTCCAATTTCATCCCGAAGCTTGCCCGGGACCTCACGATGCAGCACCGCTCTTCTTGCGCTTCAGAGCCATGGTTGATGACCACATGGGAGGTGAGCATTGATGCCACGCAGGGATGACCTTGAGAGCATCATGGTGCTCGGTAGCGGTCCAATTAAAATCGGACAAGCCGCTGAGTTTGATTTCTCAGGTTCGCAAGCGGTTCGAGCGCTCCGAGAGGACGGCTACAAAGTCATCCTCGTCAACTCCAACCCCGCCACGATTCAAAACGACCCCGAAATGGCGGACGTTGTTTACATTGAACCGCTTCTACCGGACACGATTGCGAAGATTCTGGAAAAGGAGCGCCCCTGTGCCTTGCTGGCCGGCATGGGCGGGCAAACGGCCCTCAACATCGCCAGTGAATTGTCCCATAATGGAACCCTCGAGCGGTTGAATGTCGAACTCATCGGTTCGGATTTGGACGCCATTGACAAAGCCGAAGACCGGGAATTGTTCAATCAGGTCTGTGAATCGATCAACCTCCCCATCAGTCAAGCCGTGGCATGCAACTCCATCGATGAGGTCATCGCGGCCGCTGAATTAATCGGCAGTTGGCCCATCCTCATTCGTCCAGCCTTTACCCTTGGTGGACTGGGCGGTGGCACAGCACGGGACATGGGGGAATTGGTGGAAATTTCCCAGTTAGGTCTACGTAATTCCCGTATTTCTCAAGTTCTTATCGAGGAATCCATTTTGGGTTGGCAGGAACTTGAATACGAGGTCATGCGAGATGAAGCGGACAACGCCACCATCGTCTGTACGATGGAAAACATTGACCCGATGGGCGTTCACACCGGCGAATCAACCGTGGTCGCCCCGCTCCAATCCTTCAGCGATGCTGACCATCAACGCCTACGAAACCAAGCATTGGCATTGATTCGTACGTTAAACATCAAAGGTGGATGCAACGTTCAATTTGCTTTCAACCAGTTCACGGGGGAAATTCGTGTCATTGAGGTGAACCCCCGTGTTTCCCGCTCCTCTGCACTCGCCTCGAAAGCAACGGGCTACCCAATCGCACGAATGGCTGCAAAAATTGCTGTTGGCTACACCCTTGATGAACTTCCAAACCCCATCACGGGAGAGGGAACGACGGCGGCTTTTGAGCCGACCTTGGATTATTGCGTGGTGAAGATTCCTCGTTGGCCCTTCGACAAATTTAGGACCGCTGACAGGACCTTAGGAACGTCGATGAAATCAACCGGTGAGGTGATGGCCATTGGCCGTAATTTCGAGGAAGCCTTCCTGAAAGCTTGGGCTTCACTTGAGCAAGGCTGTGCTCATCCGCGTCCATTGACACGGGCCGATGAATCAGAAGGCGAGGGTATGTCGCAACGCGCCCACGAACCTTTGCCGGATGCCACCCTTGTGGATTGGTTGTCGATTGCCACTGACCGTCGAATGGGGGCTCTTCTGGAGGCTTTCCGCCGAGGGTGGGGGGTTGAGAAAGTTCACGAAATCACGCGCATCACCCGTTGGTTCCTGTACGGCTTTGAGCGTCTCGCACAGATGGAACGAAGCATCGTTGACCGGGGGGTCTCACCGACTGAGTTGAGCATGGAAGAACTTCGGTTGTGGAAGAGCCATGGTTTCAGTGATGCTCACATCGCCGATGCGCTTGCAGGATTCCCCCCAGAAGGCCTGAAGTCACTTGCTGGCGGCCAAGATGAGCGTGCAGTTATGCAACGCCGCCATCAACTCAAACTCCATCCAGTGTACCGAATGGTGGACTCCTGTGCCGCAGAGTTTGCAGCAATAACACCGTATTACTACTCCACCTACGAACCCCACGGATCGCCAGGCATTGACCGTTTGCCGAACATGGAAGAGCGAACCAAAGAACGCTTGGTCGCCATCGGAAGTGGGCCCATTCGCATTGGACAGGGGATTGAATTTGATTACGGCTGTGTCCACGCCGTCAAAGCCATTCGGGAGGCTGGCAAAGACGCCATCCTGATCAACAACAACCCCGAAACCGTTTCGACCGACTTTGATACCTCGGACCGGCTGTACTTTGATCCGCTCACGTTGGAATATGTCAGTGAAATCTTACTTAGGGAGCAGGCCCACGGAATCCTGCTTCAATTTGGGGGTCAGACCGCCATCAACCTCGCCTTGCCGCTCGAGGCTCGTCTGCCGGATTTGGCCGTAAACGGGCTCGATTTGTCCATCATGGGTACCTCGTCGGATGCGATTGATGAGGCCAGCGATCGGAAGCGCTTCGAAGCCTTTGCACGGCGCCATGACCTGCGCATGCCACGTGGAGCCACCGGCACCTCTGCCGATGACCTTCGTGCAGCGGTTGAACAGATCGGCTTCCCTGTTCTCATTCGCCCTTCTTACGTCTTGGGCGGCCGTGGAATGGAGATTTTGTCAAACCAACAGCAACTGGACGGCTACCTGCGTGAGGCCTATCTTGCTCCTGACAAACCTCTCCTGGTGGATGAATACCTCGGCCACGCAACGGAAATCGACGTCGATGCCGCCGCTGATGGTGAACAGGTGCTCGTCGGCGCCATTATGGAACACCTCGAAGAGGCTGGTATCCATTCCGGAGATTCGACCTGCTTCATCCCAGCCCAGAACATCTCGGAGGCGATGCTGGAGCGAATCGCAGCCCAAACGAAAACCATCGGCCTCGGGCTGAAGATTCAAGGCTGTTTCAACATTCAATTTGCCATCCAGGGCGACGACTTGTACGTGCTGGAAGTGAACCCTCGTTCGTCAAGAACCGTTCCGTTCGTCGCCAAGGCCTCGGGCCTTCCACTCGCCCGAATAGCCGCCCGCATCACCATTGGTCAACCACTCAGTCAGCAGGAAATCCCACGCCGAACCTCGGGACAAGTGTGTGTCAAAGCACCCGTGTTTCCTTTCATCAAGTTGCGTGGGCTTGATCCCGCCCCCGGACCTGAAATGAAATCCACAGGGGAAGTCTACGGCTCCGATGAACGAGCGGATTTGGCTTATCTCAAGGCCCGTTTGGCCACAGAAGTGCCAGTCGCTACGGAAGGCGGGGCGTACTTGACCGTACGGGATGAGGACAAGGAAAACCTGGTTCCAGTGGCCAGAGAGCTCGTTGAGATTGGCTTTACCCTCTACGCCACCGGCGGCACAGCGGATGCCCTTCGCCGCCATGATGTTCCGGTAACCACCGTTTACAGAATCGCTGAGGGCATGCATCCTGACGCCCTT
>MDTB01025811.1_pt1 | contig 12517 bp, 17 predicted proteins | sample 811161 | NCBI WGS metagenome assembly MDTB01 (sample SAMN05326650, study PRJNA326480) | marine metagenome | isolation source: seawater | place: Mediterranean Sea | collected 2009 | reverse complement strand
ATTTTTTACTGTATGCCCAGATGGTGGAATTGGTAGACACGTTGGACTTAAAATCCAATGGACAGTAATGTCCGTGCGGGTTCAAGTCCCGCTCTGGGTACAAAACGGGAGATAATCGAAAGAATGTCTCTCGTTTTTGTTTTCAAATGTGCAAAATATTTATCTATTTTTTATATAATTAGTTAAGCCCTAATTTTTACGAGATATTTTAGTTTTAAGGCTTCAAGTATACTTAAGTGAAAAAAGCTGAAGATAGTTTAATGATTATCTCACACTAAAGTTTTTCTAATTTACAGAAAAAAGATTTTATTTAACAAAAAAATAGCCTCTCATTATTTCTGCATGACCAGGATATGTGCATAAGAATTCGTAATTCCCTTTTTTTGGTGCATTAAATTCTAAAACAATAGTTTCTCCAGGTTTAGCCATATCAGAACCTGCAATAACATTACTGTTATTTGGGATGTATTTCGTTGATACTGCTTCAATTGCTTCCATAGCTATTTCTTTTCTAGTTCCATAATTAATGAATACAATATTATGTAGCATAGCGGGGTCACTACCTTCATTGATTAATGTTATTTTAACTTTACTTCCTTCTTTGACAGTTATATTGGGAATATCAAATTTCATTTCTGCCATTGTATTTCCAACTGCTCGAACTGTAAATTCTTCAGTTTTTTGTTCTGTTTTAGCTAGTTCTACGTTTAACTTTTCTTTTGGTTGTTTATTATCATTTGTTGATGGACTACATGATAAAAACAATGACACAGACATTATTATTGTTAATTTTTTCATTTTTAAATTTGTTTTATTGTTAATATTAATTTTTTGTGATTTGTTTTTTTGTAATAACCTAAATATATTTTTTACTTTATATATAATTTATCAATTAATAAAGAAAAATTTTCTTCTACCTTATTAGAAATTAGTATAGATAGTTGATTTATTTGCTTCCCACTAAAGTTTTTATCATTCAATTTTCTGCCTCTATATGAGGGATACATGTCTTTAAGATTTATAGAAATAACTTCCCATTTACCAGATGTTATGAAGTTATATACATAAGAGTGATAATCGTAAATGTTTTCTTTAATTCTAAATTGGTATATTTTTTTATCACCTTTTAAAACAATATTTATAGTATTACCTTTAGAAACATTTATTTTTTTAAAATTATGTTGAGTCGATGCAAAACCACCGTTGTTTTTTAATGATATTTTTCCTGAGAAGACACCATGGCCAGAATTGTTAATAGTTAGTGTCGCATTAGATGCCCCACCCATTACGTCATCGTTTACTATATACCAGTTTTTTAGATTTAAATCGCTACCAAAATCAAAGATATTTTGTGCATTTAGTGAAAAGCTTACAACAGATATTAACATAATAGCTAAAAATGAAATATTGCTAAATGTTTTCATCAAAAGAATAGTTTTTAATATGTCTTGAAATTACTTTAGACATTTTTCTGATATTCGTTCCAGCCCAACTTTCTAACATTGTTTCTTTTTTAATAAGATAGAAGTATGGAAACACATCAGGCCTCATTTTTTCAGGCATATCTTCTGCTTGAACTGATTTGTATTCAAGTTTATTTTGATCTGCCATACTTTTTATTGTTGGTTCAAACATTTTACAAGGGTTACAACCCTTCTTTTTAATCATAATTATTTTCATAATGAATCTTTAAAGTCTTTAGGTATTTCAGGGTCTTCTAATAAGTCTTGTTTTTGTTCTTGATGACTTTTATTTATCATATATAGTAATCCAACTATATACAAGCAAAAAATAGTAAAACCAACAGAAAACATTATTGTGTTCATATCATGTAAATTATTTCTCATTAATTAATTTAATTACAGTATAAAAGCCTAGAATTGAAGGCACCCAAATGCCAACAAAAATTCCTTCTAATTTAAATCCGCTAAACCATAATGTAACAGAAAAAAGAAAAGAAATAAAAGCTAAAACTACTGCGTAATACTTTCCCCAATAAATCATAATTTTTTCCATATTCTTAATTTTCGTATAATTTTTTTAATAAAAACGTATGCAAATATATAAATTTTTGTATAATTGCATAATATTAATCAATAAAAGTTATACAAAATGGTATTAAATGTTATTCAAACAATCGCGCCAGACAATTATGTTGCCTTCACCTTTTTTTTAGGCTATATTGCGATGCTTGCGGCATCTGTTTTCTTCTTTGTTGAAAGAGGCAGTGTGTCGGATAAGTGGAAAATGTCTTTATTGGTATCTGCATTAATTACAGGTATTGCTGCTGTTCACTATTATTATATGAGAGATTATAATTTAGTGACTGGAGATTCACCAACATTCTTTAGATATGTTGATTGGATTTTAACTGTTCCACTAATGTGTGTGGAATTTTATCTTTTGACCAGACTAGCTGGAGCCACTAAATCTCTGTTGTGGAAGTTAATTTTTGCGTCAACTTGGATGCTAGTATGTGGTTATATTGGTGAGGCCTTCAATCCTGGAGGAATTGGATCGACAACTCATTCAGTAACTTGGGGTGTGTTATCAACTCTTGGATACTTGTATATCCTACATTCAGTATGGTTAGGAGAAGTTGCAAAGCTATCTGATTCAAGTGGTTCAGAAGTTGTTAAAAAAGGTGTGAGAGCATTAGCTTGGTTTGTTCTGGTTGGTTGGGCAATTTATCCAATTGGTTATATGTGTATGGATGGTGGATGGCTCAGTGGTATTATGTCACCAAATAAAATTGATGTATGGTATAACCTTGCGGATGCTATCAATAAAATTGGATTTGGTTTAGTTGTTTATTCAATTGCAGTTGCTGAATCATGTAAGGAGTCAGCAAAATCATAGATTAAAAAATCTAATACTTATGGAGCAGGTTATTTAGCCTGCTCCTTTTTTTTATGAATAAATTATTATTTATCTATATAGCTTTTTGTTATTCAATTGCATCCATTTTCACACTTCAAAATTCAATTAGTATTGAAAATCAACTTATTGGTTGTTTGTCCTTAATTATTTTATTTGGAATTCCTCACGGAGCTATTGATAATGTGCTTAGTTTTTCGGAAAGTAATTTGTCTAAAAAGAGTTTTTACTTTTTATATCTTATGAGTATGATGTTTTATGCTGCTTTGTGGTTTATAGTACCTATATTTTCTTTTGTTTTTTTTCTACTACTATCTTCTTATCATTTTGGTGAATCTCAACTGTCACATTATAATATTAAAAATATATTTTCAAAAATCATATATTTTGTTTGGGGTATTGCTTTAATGTCAACATTGTTTTTTTACAATTCTAATGAACTAATTATACTCTTTAATAATTTTAATGATACATCTAGTTTTAATATAATATTTGAGTATTATTTACTTGATATTTTATTTTACTTTAGTAATGTTAGTTTTATATTGATTCTTATTTATCTTAAAATACATACTTCTATAAACAGCCAAATATTTAATTCCGAGCTTTTTCAGATTATTTTATTACATATCACATTTTTTGTGTTTCCAGTAATTATAAGTTTTACACTTTACTTTGTTTTTCTTCATTCAATTAAGGTTCTTGTTCAAGAGTATAGTTATTTAGAACAAAAATTCTATGGATTTAATTTAATAAAATTTATTCGCTTACTTATTCCTTTTACAGTAATAGCTTTATTTTTTTTTAGTTTATTAATATTTATATCTAATTACTATAAACTGAATATTTCATTACTTTTATTTTCAATCATTGGTATATCAGTGATTACTCTTCCTCATTCAATATCTATGACAAATTTTTATAACAATTTAAAAAAATAATAAGTTCATATGCTTTTAGAAGTAAATAATGAAGATTATGATATTGGATATGAGATAAGAAAAACATGTGGTAAAGAATATTCAATAATCGGAAGAATTATAAACAAGAACTTTGGCTCCTTTCGATATAAACTGCTATCTATATCAAAGAACAAATTCAATATAAATTTTGAAGAATATTATAATACAGTTTACCTAAACTTTGATTTAAGAGCAAAGGGAATTGTTTTTTATTTTAGATATAAAAACACTGAATATGTAGAGTTTTGTCCTTTTCATTTTTTAACTTTTCAGTCAAATGATAATTCTTTTATAATTCAAACGGATATATACACATATACTTTTGAAATAATGAATACAAAAAAACACAAAGGCTTTATTTTAAAATTATATAATTTTATAAATAAAAAAATATAAATGAAAAGACCCTGGAATAGAACTAACTCAAATATTTATAGTCTATTAACTCATAATCTTAAAGGTGAAACTAATATGAATATATGCACTTATGTTTCTGTAGTGAATATGAATCCTAGATTATATGCGGTGTCTATTGATTATAATACTTTAACATATAAGAATTTAATTAGTTCAAGTGGTAATGTTGTTTTGCAATGCTTAGGAAAAAAAAACATTCGCCTAATCAGATCACTAGGCAAGAAAAGTGGATTAGTTTTTGATAAGATGGCCTATTTAAAAAAAAATCAATTAATCACAAATTGGAATAATTTTATTGTTTTAAAAGATGTTGCATTTTTAGTTGAGTTAAAAGCACCAAAAAAAATTCATGAAATGAGTGATCATACGCTATTTTTATTTAGTGTCAAATCTTACAAAAATTCAAAAAATGAAATTTTAGTATTTAATGATCTAATTGAAAAAAAAATTATTTTATAATTACTAAATTTGATGATATATTTAAAAAAATGGATTCGATATTTTTAAAACATTGGAATTTTGTTTAAAAAAAATTAAGAGTTTAAACTTTAATAATAAGAAATGGGTGGAATTTGATCAAAATCGGCAAGTTATGGACCCTTATAAGAACTTGCCTGGTTTAGAATACATTATACCAGTGGGATTAAGTAATATTGAGAATATGAGTTTAGATTCAAACATAAAGGATGGAGATACTGCTATGACAGCATGGGCGTATATGCAATTTGAAGGAGTAAGCAATACTGAGAAAATAGAGATATGTAATGCTTTAAAGAGATATTGTGAATTAGATACTATGGCAATGGTTATTATTATAGAAACCTGGAGAGATATGATTAATACGAATAGTTATGAGTGAAAGAAAAAGGAAAGTTTCTTTTTTTGTTTTTAAATATTTAAGATTATCCTTTCTGTAGCGCCACTATTTCTTTCAATATACTTTAGTGAAATAGTTGAATCGAATTCTTCAAAATGATTGATACCCTGCTCTAATTCTTCAAAATTACTAATGCTTTTCGCTGCACTAAGCGCTATCAAATCTTTTGCCTCATTGAACTTTTTGTAGTTAGGACCAAAAATTACAGGGACACCAAAAGCAACAGCCTCTAAAATATTATGTATTCCTACACCAAAACCACCTCCAATATAAGCTATTTTTCCATATTTATAAATGCTTGAAAGCAGCCCCATATTATCAATAACTAGCACATTTTTATCATGAATTTTTTGTTGATTAGCTGCTGACAACAACAACGCATTTGTTTCCTTTTGTAGTTTGCGAACATGAGTAAGCTCATGTGGAGCTATTATGTAGTTATATTGAGGATTCTTTTTAATGTATTTGGCTAAAATCCTTTCGTCTTTTGGCCAAGTGCTACCACATATAATTGTCGGTTTCGTCTTTGAAAATGTTTCAATTAGTGGCAAAGGTTTTGTATTCTTAGTATTTAAGGATACGCAATCAAATCTAGTGTCGCCACTAATAGTAATATTGTTTATCCCAATACTATTAAGCAACTCTTTCGAATGATTATCTTGCACAAAAAAGTGAGTTGCATTTTTCAGTTGCTTGGCAAACCAATTGTTTTTGTATCTGAAAAATGGCTGCTCTTTTCTAAAAATAGATGAAACACTATAAAATGGAATAGCTTGTTTTTTTAATTCTGCCATGTAGTTAAACCAAAACTCATATTTTACAAAAACAGCTTTCAAAGGATGAACCGTTTCAATAAATTGTGTGGAGTTTTTTGTAGTGTCGCTAGGAAGGTAAAAAACCCAATCGACTTTCTCATATTTCTTTCTAACTTCAAATCCTGAAGGAGAAAAAAAAGTAAGGAGAATTTTATGAGATGGATATTTATCTTTATAACCTTCAATTAAGGGCTTTGCTTGCTCAAATTCTCCAAGTGATGCACAATGAAACCAAACGATATCTTTCTCATCTTTAACAGTTGTTGCTAAATTTTGAAAGATATTTTTTCTTCCTTTTAACCACAGTTTTGCCTTAGCATTAAATACTGCAGCAATACGAATGGTTATGCCGTAAAGATAAATGCTAAAATTGTAAAGAAAGCGCATTAGAAATAGTGAAATTCTTCAGAATTTTTTCTAAAAATAGGAATGATAATGCCTGACTTTATACCAAAAACGATATCATTTCTAAAATTGTCAGAGGTGTGCATCATCTCATTAAAATGATATGCTCTTAGGTTTTTTGTCCAGCCTTTAATAAATTCAAATCCTACAAAAAATTTGATGTTATTTCTTTTACTAAAATACATATAGCTCGCATTCAATTTCATACTCAATCCTCCAGATAATCGATCATATCCTTTCTTATAATCATCATCCAGCTGAGGAATAAAATCTTCTTGTGTCTGAATGCGAATTTTGTGCTGCATATAGCCTAATCCTCCAGTAAGATATATGCCAGAATAATTATTTTCATCAAAAAGAAATGCTTTCCCACCATTTATGAAAGTAGAAAAGCCCCTCTGATAAGTCAAAACATTGGCAAAAAGACCATCTTTATTAATAACTTCTCCATTTTCAGTGGCAATATCATCAAATAGATTTTCTTGCTTGATTTTTGAGCCAAAAATATAAGCACCATCAATTCCAAAAAGGTAGTTGTTTTGTGTTTTTTTTTGAAAGTGTATACCTACTGAAGAATTGTCTCCATAACTTTCCTTCAAATCAGCAAAAGGGAATTGATGTGTATAATCAAAAGTAATTGCTGTTAAAACATTTCTTCCTTCTTGAGCAAAAAGCTGAAAGGTTAAGATATAAAACAGAAAAACAACTCCTTTTTTCATGATTTTAATTTGGCGTAAAGTTAAACTTTTTCGTTTTTGACAAACACATATAGGCAGTAATAATTGTCTATATTTGCCGTTTATAAATTTTGATTATGAAATTACAAATGGTTGATCTTGGTGGTCAGTTCAAAAAAATTGAAAAAGAGGTCGATTTAGCGATAAAAGAAGTGCTAAATTCTTCAGCTTTTATTAATGGGCCAAAGGTGCATGAATTCCAACATCAATTAGAAAACTATCTAGATATAAAACATGTAATTCCTTGTGCCAACGGAACTGATGCTTTACAAGTTGCATTGATGGCTTTAGATTTAAAGCAAGGAGATGAGATTATTTGTCCTGACTTTACTTTTGTAGCTACTGCAGAAGTAGTTAAGTTATTAGGCTTGAAAGCTATTTTTGTAGATGTTGATAAAGATACTTTTTTGATTGATATTGATAAAATAAGGGCAGCAATTACGCCAAATACCCGAGCTATTATTCCAGTACATTTGTTTGGACAGTGTGCTAATATGGAAGCAATTCAAGAAATTGCGGCAGAAAATAATTTATATGTTATTGAAGACACTGCACAAGCCATTGGCGCAGCATTTACTTTTGAAAATGGTACCAAGCAAAAAGCAGGAACAATTGGAACCATTGGGACTACTTCTTTTTTCCCATCTAAAAATTTAGGTTGCTATGGGGATGGAGGAGCTATTTTTACTAATGATGATAAGCTAGCAGAAAAGATGAGAAAGATGGTAAATCATGGTATGGAAGACAGATATTATTATAAATATATTGGAGTAAATTCTAGATTGGATACTCTGCAAGCAGCTGTGCTTAGTATCAAACTAAAACATTTACAATCTTATAATGCTTCAAGAATAGAGGCTGCAAATTATTATGACACGTTGTTTAAGCATGAGGAAAAAATAAGCATCCCAATAAGAACAAATAATTCGTCCCATATCTTTCATCAATATACATTAAAATTAAATGATGTAGATAGAGATAAATTGTGTGTGTATTTACAAGAAAAAGGCATTCCTTTCGGTATTTACTATCCAGTACCATTACATTTACACAAACCTTATTTTGATGAAAGGTTTGTAAATGAAAACTTCTCAAATACCAATTCGCTTTGCAAAAGGGTGCTTTCTTTGCCTATGCATACAGAACTTACAGAAGATCAAATAGCTTTTATATCAAACGCTATAATTGAATTTATAAATGGGTGATTCAGCATCATATTTTGTGCATGAAACAGCTATCATTGATGAAGGCTGCCAAATAGGTGAAGGTTCAAAAATTTGGCATTTTTCTCATCTGATGCAAGAAGCTCTTGTCGGAAAGAATTGTAGTATTGGGCAAAATGTTTTTGTTGCAAATGACGTCCGTATTGGAAATAATGTAAAGATTCAAAATAATGTTTCCTTGTATAGTGGGGTAGTATGTGAGGATGATGTCTTTTTAGGACCGTCTATGGTTTTTACCAATGTAAAGAACCCAAGAAGTGCAGTTGATAGAAGAGGTGAATTTCAAAAAACAATTATTAAAAAAGGGGCAACAATTGGTGCAAATGCAACTATTGTATGTGGAATTTCATTAGGGAAATATGCATTTATTGCTGCTGGTTCAGTAGTTACAAAAAACGTTTCAGATTATGCAATTATGGTTGGTGTGCCAGCAATTCAAGACGGTTGGATGAGTGAGTATGGAGAAAGACTATCCTTTAGTAATGGCAAAGCAGTATGTAAAGCAACTAATACACAATACATATTAGAGTATGGGCGTTGTGTCAAATTATGAGTGAGTCAAAAAAGATAAAATTTGCAGTAGTAGGATGTGGGCATATTGGTAAACGCCATATTGCTGAAATTAAAGCCAATCCAAAAGCAGAGTTAATGGCGATTTGTGATATAAAGCCAGCTGCTGAATTTGAGAATATTGGTGTTCCTTATTTTGAAAGTTTATCCAATTTATTTGCTGCAAGCTTGAACCTTGATGTTATCTCTGTTTGCACGCCAAATGGATTGCATGCATCCCAAAGTATAGACGCATTGGATTATTGCAATGTGCTTGTAGAAAAGCCAATGGCTTTATCAGTAGAAGATGCAAAAGCATTAATACAGAAAGAAAGTGAAAGTAAGCATCAGCTTTTTTGTGTGATGCAGAATCGATATTCCTCACCAGCAGTTTGGTTAAAATCCTTAATGCAAAATAAGCTCCTAGGTAATATTTATATGGTTAATTTGAACTGTTTCTGGAACAGAGATGATAATTATTATAATTCAGCAGATTGGAGAGGGACAATAGAATTAGATGGAGGTACACTTTTTACACAATTCTCTCACTTTATTGATATTTTGTTTCATTTGTTTGATAGTGTAAAAGTAAAAGATGTTGTTTTTTCGGATTTTAAACATCAGCATACAACAGACTTTGAAGATAGCGGTATGATACAATTTGAGTTGGAAGATGGAGGGCTTGGCAGTATGCAATTCTCAACTGCTCTATTTGAAAAAAACATGGAGTCGAGCATCACTATAATTGGAGAAAAGGGAAGTGTAAAAGTAGGAGGTCAGTATATGGAAAAATTAACATATTGTCATATTCAAGATTATGATTTACCTCAGCTTCAAAAGAGTAATGGCCAGCATAATTATGGTAAGTATAAGGGTAGTGCAAACAATCATCATTTTGTAATAGAAAATGTAATTGAAAGTTTGAAAGGCGATCAAACAAAAGATGCTACTCCAGAACAATGCTTAAAAGTTATTACTTTCATTGAGCAAGCTTATAAACATAGAAAAATGAAAACGAGCATTATTTAATTTGGTATTTTTGTCAAAAAACAAGCAATGCATAAAACGATACTAATTACAGGAGGAGCAGGATTTATAGGTTCGCATGTTATTCGATTATTTGTCAACAATTATCCCTACTACAAGATTGTAAATTTGGATGAATTGACTTATGCCGGAAATCTAGAGAATTTAAGAGATGTTGAAAATGCAAGCAATTATGTGTTCGAAAAAGGTGATATAGTTGACAGAAAATATATAGAAGATTTATTTGCTAGGTATAATTTTGATGGCGTAATTCATCTGGCAGCTGAAAGCCATGTAGACAGATCTATTACTAATCCAATGGAATTTATCATGACCAATGTAGTGGGTACTGTGAATTTACTCAATACCGCCAAAACAAGTTGGCGAGGTAATGAGCAAGGAAAATTATTTTATCATGTTTCTACTGATGAGGTGTATGGTAGTTTAGGAGATACAGGTTTGTTTTTAGAAACCACTCCTTACGATCCGCAATCGCCTTACTCCTCTTCCAAAGCCAGTTCTGATCATTTTGTAAGAGCTTATGGAAATACCTATGGGATGCCATTTGTGATTTCAAATTGTTCCAATAATTATGGGCCAAATCAGTTTCCAGAGAAACTATTACCACTTTTTATCAATAATATCCGACATGGAAAAACTTTACCTGTTTATGGAGATGGGAAATTTACAAGAGATTGGCTTTATGTTGTGGATCATGCTAGAGCGATTGATAAAATTTATCATGAAGGAAGAAATAGGGAAACGTATAATATTGGTGGCTTTAACGAATGGACAAATATCGATTTAATCAAAGTTTTATGCAAGCAAATGGATGTTGCTTTAGGCAATCCTGTTGGAACGGCTGATGGTTTAATCACTTATGTAAAAGATAGACCAGGGCACGATAAACGCTATGCTATTGATGCCAATAAATTGAAAAATGAATTGGGTTGGAAGCCTTCTCTACAGTTTGAAGAAGGTCTAGCTAAAACAATAGCATGGTATCTGGATAATCAGCAATGGATGGATAACGTTACATCTGGTGATTATCAAAAATATTACGAGCAACAATACAGTTAAAAGATGTTAAAATGGTTTTCAAAAAAGAAAGAGCAGGAGCTAGCACCTCTTGATTTTTCTCTGCTTAAAACCGATATGCATTCTCATCTTATTCCGGCAATAGATGATGGCGCCCCAGATTTGGAAGCTAGCATCAATATACTTAAAAAACTTCAGCAGTTGGGCTTTCAAAAGGTTGTTACAACTCCTCATATCATGAGTGATTTTTACAAAAACACCCCAGAGAATATTTTCCAAGGACTTGAGATTGTTAAAGCAGAACTAAAAAGACGATCAATTACTATTCAGCTAGAGGCAGCAGCAGAATACTATGTTGATTATGATTTTGAACAAAAGATAGGGAAGGAACAATTTTTAACTTTTGGAGACAATTTTATTCTTATAGAGTTCTCCTTTATCGGAGCTCCTGTAAATTTACTAGACATCATTTTTAAATTGCAATTGCAAGGATATAACGTAGTTTTAGCGCACCCTGAGCGATACGGCTTTTTGGACAAAAAAGATTATGAAGATTTTAGAACAAGAGGAGTATTCCTGCAACTGAATTTACTTTCACTAATAGGGTATTATTCTAGTCCAATACAGCAAAAAGCAGAGTGGCTCATTGCTGAAAATATGGTTTCATTTCTTGGAACAGACTGCCATAATATGAAACATGCCAATTTGTATGAAAAATGCCAAACTAAAAAAGCTTTGCATGATTTGTTTAATAGTGGAAAATTGTTGAATAATTACTTATAAAGCAGCACTTTCGGTTGGTAGTTGTCTATCTACTTTTTTGAATAATCCTTGTAAAACTTTTCCAGGCCCAACTTCCGTTACTGATACTAAACCATCAGTAAGCATTTGTTGCATAGTTTGCGTCCAAAGTACGGGAGCAGTAAGCTGTTTCTTTAAGTTTTCTTTTATCTCCTCCGTATTGGTAATGGCTGAAGCCGTTACATTTTGGTAGATAGGGCAAATACCATTATTAAAATTGGTAGCATCTATAGCTTGTTCTAATTGTGCTCTTGCAGGTTCCATAAAAGGAGAATGAAAAGCTCCTCTAACAGGAAGTTTAAGGGCTCTCCTTGCTCCAGCTTCAGTAAGTCTTTCGCAAGCGATATCTATTCCATTATTGCTTCCGGAAATTACCAATTGTCCAGGGCAATTGTAGTTGGCAGGTACTACCACTTCATCGATTGAGGAGCAGATTTTTTCTACTAATTCATTCTCAATCCCTAGTACTGCAGCCATGGTAGAGGGGTTTCCCTCGCATGCTTTTTGCATGGCTTGTGCTCTTTTCGACACTAATTTTAATCCGTCTTCAAAAGAAAAATATCCTGCCGCAACCAATGCAGAAAATTCTCCAAGAGAGTGTCCTGCAACTATTTCTGGGTTAAAAGAATCTTCTAAAACTTTAGCTAAAATTACCGAGTGTAAAAAGATGGCAGGTTGCGTAACTTTAGTTTCCTTTAGCGCTTCTACATCTTCACCAAACATGATGTCCGTTATTGATAATCCTAATATTTCGTTTGCTTTTTCGAACATTTGTTTTGCATCCTCTGAT
>MDTB01158693.1_pt1 | contig 12518 bp, 11 predicted proteins | sample 811161 | NCBI WGS metagenome assembly MDTB01 (sample SAMN05326650, study PRJNA326480) | marine metagenome | isolation source: seawater | place: Mediterranean Sea | collected 2009 | reverse complement strand
TTTCAATGAGATTGTTTTTGAAGTACATCGTATGCTGGATATTAACCTTGAGAGCCAATTTGCATTTACAGATTTTGACATAGACAGCAAGAAATGGGTACTTTCACTTCTCAATCGAGCTATTATTGTAGATGGAATGGGTATCATCAAAGAGGGATTCGCTAATTTCAGTGCAATGGATTTCACAAAAACCCTTGACTAAGATTAAATTCCTTTTTTATAATCTTCCAAAAATCTTTTGAGACCGCTATCTGTTAATGGATGCTTTAATAATCCAGTAATAGCATTGAGAGGACCAGTCATTACATCTGCTCCTATTTTGGCACAATCAATGATGTGCATGGTATGACGAATGGATGCCGCTAAAATTTCTGTTTCAAAAGCATAATTGTCATAAATCTCTCTAATCTCGTTGATCAATGACAATCCATCCGTAGAAATATCATCCAAACGACCTATAAATGGGGAAACATAAGTGGCTCCCGCTTTTGCTGCCAATAGGGCTTGTCCTACTGAAAAAATCAAGGTGCAATTCGTTTTAATATTATGATCCGAAAAAAATTTTAATGCTTTTATTCCATCTTTTATCATTGGTATCTTTACAACAATTTGGGGATGCAATGCCGCCAATTGTTCCCCTTCCTTAACCATACTATCAAAATCCACACCAATGACCTCCGCAGAAACATCTCCGTCTACCGATTCACAAATATCGACATAGTGCTTAAGGATATTATTTGTTCCCGTAATACCTTCTTTGGCCATCAGAGAGGGGTTGGTAGTTACACCATCCAAAATACCAAGGTCTTGTGCTTCTTTTATTTGGTTTAAGTTGGCGGTATCAATAAAAAATTTCATATCAGATGGATTAAGGTTATACTTTATAATGGTTCATTATGATTTTTTCAAAAATAGTATCAGGTAAAATCCTTTTTAAAAGTAGAGATATTTTTTGGAGAAATGAACCCGATTTATAGTGTACTTTTCTTTTTTTAAGGTTGATGATTTTGTAAATCATTCGAGCAAACTCGTTGGGGTCACTCCCGTCATCTACATGCTCATCTATGGTATCTAGAGAATGTTTATAAAGATCATGATAAGGGGAATTTTTTTTGAGAGGACTGTATATCCTTCGCGAGGCAATATCAGTATTAAAGTCTCCTGGAGCCAAGGTCACTACATCTATTCCAAAACGTTTTACCTCCATTCTAAGTGCCTCACTAGCAATACCCATCGCTCCTTTTGAAGAAGAATATAAACCTCTGAAAGGCAGGCCCATAAAACCTCCTATAGAAGTAACATTAATTATCAATCCTGATTTTTGTTTTCGCATTACAGGCAATACCTTTTGAGTCAATATCAAATGACCAAACAAGTTGGTTTTGAAATGAGATTCCATTGCCGTAGGGTCTGTCTCTTCAATTGGACCAGTAATCCCAGCACCAGCATTATTGATCAATACGTCAATACGACCTGTCTTATTTAACACTTGTTCAACGAGTTGAGCTGAGGTATCAAGTTGATTCAAATCAAATTGTAAAAGTTCAACCCCTTCATCACCATTGTATTTTTTTGGGTCTCTACAGGTACCCAGAACATTATATTTGTGTTGCTTGAGATAAGCAGCAGTGGCTTTGCCAAGGCCAGAGGAGGCACCCGTAATCAATATTACTTTAGTCATGAAAAATAAAAATGGGCAAGAGATCTACATCACACCGCTACGACCGCCTACCCTTGCTGCGTTCCCGCCCTGGGGGGATTCGGCAGGAGCTGGTTGCGCAGGACTTGCCCATAACAAATATAATAGGTTTCCAGCGTTCGACAATTATTTTAAATTCTTAATTTTATTACCAACTTAGACTCAGATGAAATGAAAATTTGGATTTTATTTTTATCACTACTCTTTCTTAAATGCAATGCAGATATATCTAAAGATATAAAACTCATTGTTTTTGAAAAAAGGAAAAAATTCACCATTAACGATTCTCTAAAGTTTAATATTAGTAATAAAAAAAATCACCATATTGATTCTGTTGTATTTCATTTGGATGGAGAGATGGTAAATAGTGGCGTGGCACTCAGAAACAAGTCATTGGGCTTGTACAAATTATCTGCATCTGTTTACGCCTCTAGTAAAAAATTGAAATATGACCAAGAAATTAGCATTGTTTCAGCTGTAAGACCAAAGTTATTTACTTATACAATTATCAATGAATACCCCCACGACAAAACAGCTTACACACAAGGATTGGAGTTTTACCGTGACACTTTATATGAAAGTACAGGAATTAGGGGGAAATCCAGTTTGAGAAAAGTAAATTTTAGGACGGGAGAAGTTTACAAAAGAATTGCATTAGATAAAGTCTATTTTGGCGAGGGAATTTCCATTCTTAATGATCGATTGTATCAACTTACTTGGCGTGGTAATATAGGTTTTGAATACGATTTAGATCAGTTCAAAATGGAAAGTTCATTTGCTTATCAGGACAGTAAGGAAGGCTGGGGACTTTGTAATGATGGTGAAAAATTATACAAATCAGATGGGTCTCACCAAATATGGATTTTAGACCCTGAAAACCAAAAAGAAATTGGTAAAATCCAAGTAATGACAGATAATAATGCTGTCAAAAAAATCAACGAATTGGAATGGGTAAATGGTAGAATTTATGCCAATACATATCAGTTTAAAAAAGATGTAGGCATTATCATTAATCCAAAAAATGGCGCTGTTGAAGGGGTAATAGATTTTACAGGTTTAAAAAGCAAAGTGGAACAGTTATCTAACTTAGATGTACTCAACGGTATTGCCTACCACCCTATCAGAAAATCTTTTTTTGTTACTGGAAAAAACTGGAGTAAGTTGTTCGAGGTAAAGATAAGCCCTAAAAAATGAGTCACCGATTTACATAAATAAATACAGTAAAAAAAGCATCTTGATGATCTCAATAACGTCAACAATGTTCAATATCAACTTTGGAAGAAGTAGATTGTCAAAGCACACTGGGAGAAATTAAAAAACTTATTTAGTAATGTCACAGGGGGATGGATGTTGAGAGCCCATGAAGTGTGCTGTTGGATAGGTGTTTTTAAGACGAAGCGTCGGAATTGTGACTTTTTTAAAGAGGTTAGTGGATTGTTATCTTTACTTGTGGGGTAATTTTAATTAAAATAAATTAATATTAATTTACTCAAATAAAATCACTATTAAATGATTTTACTTTTAATAACGGGGGATTTTTCAAAAATAAATGAAAAAATTACACGTTAAATCTAGTAAGTGAATAGGGGCCTATCCTCCATCAACTCGTTTACATCTCTTGCCACTGCCTCAATGCTATCAGCATCTTCGGGATTGGTAATTATTCGGTCAACAAAATTTACGATGATCTCCATGTCTACTTCCTTGAGTCCTCGGGTTGTAATCGCTGCCGTTCCAAAACGAATTCCAGAGGTTACAAATGGGGACTTGTCGTCAAAGGGAACCATATTTTTATTGGCAGTGATTTCAGCTCTAACTAAAGCCTTTTCAGCTACTTTTCCAGTGATGAATTTGTTACGCAAATCAATCAACATCATGTGGTTGTCCGTACCGCCTGAAATTATGTGGTAATCTCTTTTTAAAAAAGCCTCAGCCATAGCATTGGCATTTTTCCTTACATTCAGCATATAATCTTTAAAACTTGGATTCAAAGCCTCTCCAAAAGCAATCGCCTTTGCCGCCACAACGTGCTCTAAAGGCCCTCCTTGGTTACCAGGAAATACAGCCATGTCCAACAGCTGAGACATTTTTCGTAGTTTACCATTTTTTTGCGCAACACCAAAAGGATTATCGAAATCCTTACCCATGAGAATCAGCCCCCCGCGAGGACCTCGCATAGTTTTATGAGTTGTAGTCGTTACAACATGACAGTGAGGAATGGGATCAGAGAGTAAGCCTGTAGCAATCATTCCCGAAGGATGTGAAATATCCGCCAACAAAAAGGCTCCTACCTCATCAGCTATAGTTCTAAACCTTTTAAAATTTATATCTCTAGAGTAGGCAGATGCTCCTGCAATAATCATTTGTGGCTGAACCTCTTTTGCAATTTCCAAAATATTTTTGTAATCCAATCTGCCTGTATCTTCTTGAACACCATAAAAATGAGCGTCATACAATCGGCCAGAAAAATTTACGGGTGAACCGTGGGTCAAATGTCCACCGTGAGACAAATCAAAACCCAATATTTTATCTCCAGGGTTTAGGAATGCATGGAAAACAGCAGTATTGGCCTGAGATCCAGAATGTGGCTGAACATTGGCATAAGAGGCACCAAATAATTCTTTGGCGCGTTCGATGGCTATTTGTTCTATTTGATCTACCACCTCACATCCGCCATAATAACGTTTGCCAGGGTAACCCTCAGCATATTTATTGGTCAAAACAGATCCTGTAGCCTCCATTACGGCTGGACTGGTGAAGTTTTCAGAAGCGATCAATTCAATTCCATTCAACTGGCGTTTTTCTTCTGAAGTGATCAAATCAAAAATTGTAGTATCTCTTGCTATCATCGTTCCGTAAAATTAAACAACAAAAATACGGTTTTAATAAAACCTTAATAATTTATTATTAAATTAAAATCAAATATTTTAAACAGTTGGAAAAAAATACCAAAACCAATATTCAAAAAACTGATTATTAATATTTTACTTTGCTATTCCACTTCCAAATACACCTGATAAAATCATAGATATTAACTTTACACCCATGAAAATTCTAGATAAATCTCAAATTCAAGAGGCTGACCGCCAAACTATAGCCATGAAATCCATCTCCTCTTTTCAGCTCATGGAAAGTGCAGCCAAAGCCTGTAGAGATTGGATTGTTAATCGATTTGACAATAACCAACATTTTAGCTTCATATGCGGTACAGGAAACAATGGAGGAGATGGACTGACACTATATCGTTTACTCATGGAAAAAAATTACCCCTGTATACTTTACGAATTTCCTGTAGGAGACAATCCTACTGAAGAATATTTAGAAAATAAACGCAAAATTGAAGCAGATTTAATATTGAAATTAACCCCAGAGGCCTTTTCCTCTATTTCTAATAAAGATATAATTATTGACGGGCTTTTGGGAACAGGTATTAACCGTCCTGTAATAGGAGAACTAAAGAAAGTAATTCAATCCCTTAATGCGCTTCCCAACACTATAATTTCCATAGACATCCCCTCAGGACTCTTTTCCGAATATAACAGTAACAATCCAGGCGATGGCATCCTTCAGGCAAATTTCACACTGAGTTTCCAAATGCCAAAGCTGGCCTTCCTACTCCCCGAACAGGGAGAAAAAGCTGGACAATTTCATTTGTTGGATATTGGACTTAATACCGAATTCATTGAAAAAGTCAAAACGCCGTATCACTACTTAACCACGAAAAAAGCTAATAGTCTATTTAAATTGCCCAAAAAATTCGATCACAAGGGAAAAAATGGGCATCACTTGTTAGTCGCTGGAAGTAAAGGAAAAATGGGTGCTGCCATCCTTGCTGCAAAAGGAAGTCTTAGATCGGGAGTAGGTAAATTATCTATCCTCACTCCCCAGTCTGGAATAGAAGTATTACAAAATTCAATTCCTGAATCAATGATTGAATTTAATAACGGAATTAATTGCTTATCAGGGTATTATAATTATAATTTTAATACAATATCTTTAGGTCCAGGGATAGGCACTAGTAATGAAACAGCCCAGTTTGTTTTTTCTCTTTTATCAAAAACACAAGCCCAAATGGTCATCGATGCGGATGCCATCAATATCCTCGCCAACAAACCAAAATGGATTAAAAAACTTCCCAAAAATACCATACTCACCCCCCACCCCAAAGAATTTGAAAGACTCGTGGGATCTTGGCAAAACGATCAAGAAAAACTTGAACACCTTTCCCAATTCTGTCAAAAATACCATCTCATCTGCATATTAAAAGGTGCACATACTGCCATAGCCTTTCCCAATCGTACCTTGTGGTTCAACAGTACCGGAAACCCCGGGATGGCTAAGGCTGGCAGTGGTGATGTTCTTACAGGTATCATCGGTGGACTTTTAGCTAAAGGCTATCCCCCTCAAGTTGCTGCATTGTTAGGCGTATATGCCCATGGTCGTTCAGGTGACCTAAAATTAAAATCGCATTCCTCAACGTTTTTGATTTCCTCTGATTTAATTAGTGGATTGAGTGAGGTTTGGAAGGAAATGCAAGAATCCAGCTAAAATAGACAGTTTGTCAGTTTAAAACCGTCCAAATCCGACAATTAGACGGTATTGCTCTGCTGGAATAAATCTTGATTAATACAAATTAAAAAACGCCATGAATCTGAATAATTTTACCCTAAAATCTCAAGAGGTGGTTCAGACCGCCCAGCAATTGACCCAACAAATGGGCCACCAACAAATTGAAAATGAGCATTTGTTTAAAGCACTTTTAGAAGTAGATGATAATGTATTACCATTTGTTTTCAAAAAGCTTCAAGTCAGTTTTTCACTTCTAGAAAAATTGACGGACAGTGCCCTAGAAAACCTACCCATAGTCTCTGGGGGAGACATAGTGGTATCTCCAAATGCTTCCAAGCTTCTAATTAATGCAATCAATTTATCCAAAATATCCAAAGACGAGTTTGTTGCCACTCAACATCTGTTAATGGCCTTCTTCGATAGCGCTGGCAGCATAGGGAAAATCTTAAAAGACCAAGGTATCACCAAAAAAAATTTAGAGGAAACCCTATCGCAACTCCAAAAAGGGGAAAAAATAACTTCCTCCTCAGCTGAAGACCAATATAATGCGCTAGCGAAATACTCCAAGAACCTAAATCAATTGGCCAAGGAGGTTAAACTAGACCCTGTTATAGGTAGAGATGAAGAAATAAGGCGTTTGCTTCAAATAATCTCTCGACGTACAAAAAACAATCCCATTTTGGTAGGGGAACCCGGAACGGGAAAAACTGCAATAGCAGAGGGCTTAGCCCATCGTATTATAGATGGTGATGTTCCTGAAAATATTAAAGAAAAACAAATTTTCGCACTTGATATGGGTGCTCTAATAGCAGGAGCCAAATACAAGGGTGAATTTGAAGAACGGCTAAAAAGCGTAATCAAAGAAGTGGTCAACAGCGATGGAAACATCATTCTATTTATAGATGAAATCCACACTTTGGTTGGTGCTGGAGGGGGTGAAGGCGCTATGGATGCCGCCAATATTCTCAAACCTGCGCTGGCAAGGGGTGAACTACGAGCCATAGGAGCCACCACCCTTGACGAGTACCAGAAATACTTCGAAAAAGATAAAGCCCTAGAGCGAAGGTTTCAAAAAGTGGTAGTTGACGAACCTGATACTGAGAATGCCATCTCCATTTTACGAGGCATCAAAGAAAAATATGAGGCACACCATAAGGTCCGGATTAAAGACGAAGCAATCATTGGAGCTGTAATGCTCTCCAATCGTTATATTTCTGACCGTTTTCTTCCCGACAAAGCTATAGATCTCATGGACGAAGCTGCCTCGAAATTGAGGATGGAAATGAACTCTAAACCTGAGGAGCTGGATTCACTAGACCGTAAAATCCGTCAAATTGAAATAGAAATTGTTGCCATAAAACGAGAAAAAGAAAAGGGAAAAGTGGCCAAACTAAACGAAGAGCTTTCCAATCTCAAGGAGGAACGTCATACGATTTTTGCTCAATGGAGTCAAGAAAAAGACCGACTAGATAAAATCCAACAGGCCAAACAGGAAATAGAAAACTACAAACTCCAAGCTGACCGTTCCGAGCGCGAAGGAGACTACGCTACTGTTGCCGAATTACGTTATGGTAGAATAAAGTCTTCTCAACAAACCCTTAACCAACTCCGTCGAGAACTCCATGATTACCAGAAGAAAGACACTCTCATCAAGGAAGAAGTAAATTATGACGACATTGCAGAGGTAGTAGCCAAATGGACGGGTATTCCTACCAGTAAAATGTTACAAACTGATAAAAAACGTTTGCTTAATCTGGAAAAAGAAATTCACAAACGTATGGTCGCTCAAGAAACGGCAGTCGAGGCGGTTTCAGACGCTATCAGAAGGAGTCGTGCTGGATTACAAGATCAAAACCGACCCATTGGCAGCTTTCTTTTCTTGGGCACTACTGGCGTTGGAAAAACAGAGTTGGCTAAAGCTTTAGCCGAAGTGCTTTTTGATGATGAAAACAACATCACCCGAATCGATATGAGTGAATATCAAGAACGACATGTCGTGAGCCGACTCCTTGGCGCTCCACCGGGATACGTGGGTTATGAAGAAGGAGGCCAACTCACCGAGGCTGTTCGAAGAAAACCCTATTCAGTGGTCTTACTCGATGAGATTGAAAAAGCCCATCCCGATACTTTCAACGTGCTCTTACAAGTACTTGATGAAGGGAGGCTCACGGACAACAAAGGAAGAACTGCTGATTTCAAAAATACCATCGTCATCATGACTTCCAATTTGGGGAGCCACGAAATCAAATCGGCTTTTGAAAGCCATAATGATTTTAACGAAGCGAAGATACAAGCCAAATCAGCCGTTTTAAGACTTTTAAAGAGTACTATACGTCCGGAATTTCTTAATAGGATTGATGACATCATCATGTTTTCCCCTCTCACAGCCAAGGAAATCCAATCCATTTTCCAACTGCAATTCAAAATATTGACCCAAAGACTCGCCCAAAAAGAACTAAAAGTATCTGCTTCCAATGAAGCCGTTGCCGCACTATCCCAATGGGGATTTGATCCAGAATATGGGGGGCGACCAGTAAAAAGGGTTATTCAGAAAAAGGTGCTCAATGCATTGAGTAAAGAACTACTGGCAGGGAGAATAGACACCTCTAAACCCGTATTAGTTGACTATTTTGACGACCAAATCGTATTCCTTAATAAATAAAATATTAAATAATAAGTTATTAACTTTATTGCTTGCAAAAGCGGATCAACATACAAAACAAAAAAGCTCGGTTTGAATACGAGATACTAGATCAGTTTACCGCTGGGATTGTATTAACTGGAACCGAAATTAAATCCATTCGAGAGAGCAAAGCCTCCATAGCCGAAAGCTTTTGTGAATTCAATGAAAAAAACGAGCTATTTGCCGTAAATATGTACATCGAACAATATGCCTTTGGTACCCGATTCAATCACCGTCCAAAGGAAAGCAGAAAACTCTTACTCAACAAAAAAGAGTTAAATAAACTTCTAAAACAGGTCAAAAATTCTGGCTTGACTATCGTACCGCTCAAACTTTTCATCAATGAAAAAGGTTTTGCCAAAATGTTGATCGCCCTTGCAAGGGGAAAGAAATTACATGATAAAAGGGAAATCCTTAAAGAACGAGATAGCAAAAGAGATTTAGATAGGGTCAAAAAAAGTTTTAACAAATAACTTTATTCGAAAACTTTGATGTTATTCTTTACCCTAAATACTAAATATGAAATTCGGAATCCCCAAGACCATTAATATTGTAATCAATTTAGAAAAACTTGAAGACTGGATTTTAAATAAAGTGGTGACAACATAGTAACGGAAGTATTTATCGCTGTTAATCTAATGGTAATGGTCATTTTGAGTCTTCAGTATTAATAGAGGTACCATTTTAAATCTAGAAAATCAAATTTTGTTCTTTAGCAAAGGAACAAATCTAAAATTTCCAAAAGTTTGCCGGTCAAATGACTTTTTCCCCGTTCGTACGTATCGAGTCATAATTTGATTTTTGTCTCCGATAGGGATTACCAAGCGACCTCCAAAGGCCAATTGCTCGATCAAGGCCTTTGGTACCTTTGATGCTCCAGCGGTTACAATTATCGCCTCAAATGGTGCCTTATCTATTAAACCTTTATAACCATCACCAAAAATCATCTTTTTGGGACTCAACTTTAGTTTTTTAAACAGAAGAGTAGTTTTTTTATACAGCTCCTGCTGGCGTTCGATCGTATATACATTTACCCCCTCGTGATCCAATAGAACGGCGGTTTGATAACCAGAGCCTGTTCCAATCTCCAATACACGGTCGCCTTTTTTTAATTCCAACAATTCCGTCTGAAATGCCACAGTGTAAGGCTGAGAAATCGTTTGATCAGCAGCAATGGGGAACGCTTTGTCTACATAAGCATAATCATCCAATACAGAGTCCATAAATAGATGACGGGGAACACTTCCAATCGCATTAAGCACTTGTTTGTCCTGTATTCCTTTTTCCTCAAGAAGTTTTACCAACTGTCGCCTTTGTCCTTGATGCTTGGTAGAATCCGTCATGAGTACAAAAGTAATCAGTTCTTAAAAAAAATCAGAAAAAGATGGTATTTTTGAGTAAACAAAATTAAATGATTAAAGTTGGGGTATTAGGAGCAGGTCACTTAGGCAAAATTCATCTTCATTTATTAAACGCCTCAGAATATTATCAATTGGTTGGTTTTTACGATACTGACACCCAAAATGCAGAAACGCTCTCTAAAGAAAAGGGCTACAAATCTTTTGATAGTATTAAGTCATTAATTGAAGCCTGTGAGATGATTGATATTGTCACCCCTACCCTTTACCACCATGAGGTGGCTTTGAAAGCCCTAGAGGCGGGAAAACACATTTTTGTCGAAAAACCAATAGCAAACAGTTTGCTAGAAGCATTGGAAATCACAGCAAAAGCCAAAAATAACAATCTGTTGGGACAAGTGGGACATGTTGAACGATTTAATCCTGCTTTCAAAGCGGTTAGAGATTATATCACCCACCCCATGTTTATTGAGTCCCATCGTTTGGCTGAGTTCAATCCAAGAGGTACCGATGTACCTGTAGTTTTGGACCTTATGATTCACGACATTGATATAATACTAAGCATCGTAAAGGGCAAAGTAAAATCTGTGTCGGCCTCTGGTGTATCTGTCATCAGTAGTACCCCAGATATAGCCAATGCTCGAATAGAGTTTGAAAATGGTTGTGTGGCCAACCTCACTGCTAGTAGAATTTCCCTCAAAAAAATGCGAAAGACACGTTTTTTTCAAAAGGATGCCTACATATCTGTAGACTTTTTAGAGAAAAAGGTGGAGGTAGTGAAAATGAAAGATCCCCCCCTAACTCCTGAGGATTTTGCCATGATTTTGGAAAATGCCGATGGTCAAAAAAAACAAATCTATTTCGAAAACCCCAATATTGAGGACTCAAACGCCATACAGGAGGAATTAGAAACCTTTGCCTTAGCTATTCAAAAACAGGAGGAACCTATTGTAAGCCTTCAAAATGGTACAGATGCTTTAGATTTAGCCTATCAGGTGATCGAAGCATATAGCTAATTTCCATTTATTGAGTATGTTCCGAAAAATCAATTCCCATTACCTTTCTTTTCTGCCCATAGTTTTCAATATCTTTGAACCATGAAAATTGCGGAAAATACTATCACACTAATCCAGGAAATTCCTACACATGTTCAATTGGTAGCAGTCTCCAAAACCAAATCTAATGAGGAAATCATGCAGGCCTATGATGCAGGTCAAAGGATCTTCGGCGAAAATAAAGTCCAAGACATGGTTGCAAAACACGAAAGTCTACCCAAAGACATTCGTTGGCACATGATTGGCCATGTACAGTCCAATAAAGTCAAATACATGGCCCCATTTGTTGATCTCATTCACGGCGTCGACAGCTTGAAGCTACTTAAAGAAATCAACAAACAGGCACTAAAAAATAACCGCAACATCCATTGCCTACTCCAACTCCACATTGCCGATGAAAGCACCAAATTCGGTTTTTCGGAGGAAGAAGCGGTCAAAGCTCTTTCACTCTCTAATACACTTGAAAATGTGAAAATAATAGGTCTGATGGGGATGGCTAGTTTTACTGATAATCAAGATCAGATTACTCAGGAATTTAGAGGGCTCAAAAACTTTTACGACCAACTTTATAATGAATACGACCAACTAACCACCCTATCTATAGGTATGAGCGGAGACTATCCCCTTGCAATTGCTCAAGGAAGTAATATGATTCGAGTAGGCAGTAAAATCTTTGGTGCCAGAAACTATTGATTATGTATGCCATTCTAGATATTGAAACCACCGGTGGTAAGTACAATGAGGAAGGAGTAACCGAAATCGCCATCTATCAACATAACGGGCAAAAAATCACCGATCAATATAGTAGCCTAGTTAATCCTGAAAGACCCATCCAACCTTTTGTAGAAAAACTGACAGGCATCAACAGCAAAATGCTTCGCAATGCACCCCGCTTCTTTGAGGTCGCCAAACGCATCATAGAAATCACTGAAAACTGCCTTATCGTTGCACACAATTCAGATTTTGATTACCGCATACTCCGGACGGAATTCAAGCGCTTGGGCTATAATTTTGAGAGGAACTCCCTCTGCACTGTTTCTCTTTCCAAACAGCTTCTACCTGAAATGGAATCTTTCAAGCTGGGTAAACTCGTTCGCGCCTTGGGTATCCCCATCAGTGATCGACATAGAGCACAAGGAGACGCATTGGCTACG
>MDTB01106431.1_pt1 | contig 12518 bp, 22 predicted proteins | sample 811161 | NCBI WGS metagenome assembly MDTB01 (sample SAMN05326650, study PRJNA326480) | marine metagenome | isolation source: seawater | place: Mediterranean Sea | collected 2009 | reverse complement strand
TGCCTTTATCGCCGCCATAATCTTTGTCTTTGGTTGACGCCGAGGCGAGCGTACGGCCCGCATTATCGTCGATAACCTGCGCATAAATGTGCTTAGACGAGCGATAAACCGAAAGCCGCGGGCGCCCATTGGCCACCTTTTTTAGCTGGCGGCGTACGCGCAGTTTCCGGCGTTCATCTGTCGAAAGTTTCGTACCCATGACCAATTCCTACTTCTTCTTGCCTTCTTTGCGGAAGACATATTCACCCGCGTAACGTACACCCTTGCCTTTGTAAGGCTCGGGCGGACGATAGGCCCGGATCTCGGATGCGACCTGACCAACTTTCTGCTTGTCCATTCCAGAAATAACGATTTCGGTCTGTGACGGACACTCCACGCTAATGCCCTCAGGCACTGGAAAATTAATATCGTGACTAAAGCCCAATGCAAGCTTAAGCGTTTGTCCCTGCATCTGCGCACGATAACCAACGCCTTGTAGTTCCAGCTTGCGGTCAAAGCCCGCCGTGACGCCCACGACGATATTTTCCACCAGTGATCTGCTCAGGCCCCAGAAGCTACGCGCCTTGATAGACTTATCGATCGGTGAAACAACGATACCGTTGTCATCCTTCTCGACAGTAACTTTTTCAGATAGGGTAACCGAAAGCTCACCTTTGGGCCCCTTAACAGCAACATTTTGCCCGCTCAAGGTCACTTCGACCCCATCAGGAACTGCTACCGGTTTTTTGCCAATACGAGACATATTTCAATCCTTCTCAATGCCCGCCTAGAAGACGCGGCAAAGAATTTCTCCACCGACATTGTTTTCACGTGCGGCATTATCCGACATCACACCTTTCGGCGTTGATACAATGGAAATGCCCAGACCATTGCGCACAACAGGCATTGTTTTAACCGACGAATAAACCCGCCGACCCGGTTTGGAAACCCGCTGGATCTCCTGAATAACCGGCTGGCCTTCGTAATATTTCAACTCGATCTCGAGTTCTGAGACGCCGTTCACAATATCCGTTTCCGAATAGCCGCGAATATAGCCTTCATCTTTCAAAACATCGAGTACCCAGCGCCGTAGTTTGGAAGCCGGTGTGTTAACTGACGATTTGCCGCGCATCTGCGCATTGCGAATCCGGGTCAGCATATCTCCAAGAGGATCGTTCATCTGCTCACTCCTACCAGCTCGATTTAACCATACCGGGGATCAGGCCTTTGGAGGCCAGATCACGCATCGAAATACGCGACATATCCAGTTTGCGGTAATAGCCGCGGGGACGACCAGTCACGCCGCATCTGTTACGAACCCGTGTCGGTGCCGAATTACGCGGCAGCTCGGACAATTTCAACCGCGCCCTGAAACGATCTTCATTAGACAATGATGTATCATTTGCCATGCGCAGCAATGTCGCTCTCTTGGTCGCGTATTTCGCGGCCAATCTTTTGCGTTTGTTGTTACGCTCTACTGAACTCTTTTTTGCCATCTGTTTCTCCGCCGCCCTTAATCTGTGAACGGAAAGTTAAAGCCACGCAGCAATTCGCGCGCTTGCTCATCATCATTCGTTGAGGTGCAGACAATGATGTCCATGCCCCAAATCGTATCTACTTTGTCGTAATTGATTTCCGGAAACACGATGTGCTCCTTCAATCCCATCGCAAAATTGCCATTGCCGTCAAAGCTGCTTGGGTTTAGCCCGCGAAAGTCACGCACGCGCGGCAGGGCAATCGTCACCAGACGGTCGACAAATTCAAACATCCGCGCACCGCGCAATGTCACCTTCACGCCTAGCGGCATATCTTCACGCACCTTGAAACCCGCAATTGAATTCCGCGCGCGGGTGATAACAGGGCGCTGACCGGCGATCGCCTGCATGTCTTCAAATGCCGAGTTAATCTTCTTGGTGTCCTGCGTTGTCTCGCCAATGCCCATGTTGAGCACGACTTTCTCCAGCGCCGGAACCTGCATAGCATTTTCGAGATTAAACTTTTCTTTGAGCGCGCCACGCACCACGGTGTTGTAGTGCTCTTTAAGACGCGGCTGGTATGCTTGTGCTTCAGCCATCGATAACTTCCCCCGAGCGCTTGGCAAAACGAACTTTTTTGCCGTCATCATTCATACGGTAGCCGATCCGCGAGGCTTGCCCGTCCTTCGGGTCGGCGATCGCGAGGTTGGACAGGTGAATTTTGCTTTCGCGGCTAATAATGCCACCTTCCGACTGGGCGTTCTGCTTCTGGTGACGCCGCACCATGTTCACGCCTTGCACCAGAGCACGATTTTCCGTCGGGAATATTGCCAATACCTCTCCGGCTTTGCCCTTGTCGCGTCCGGCGAGAACCAGTACGCGGTCACCCTTTTTGATTTTGATCTTGGTAACCATTACAAAACCTCCGGTGCAAGCGACACGATTTTCATGTGGTTTCCGCTCCGCAATTCGCGCGTTACGGGGCCAAAAATACGCGTGCCGACAGGTTCGCCAGCATTGTTGACCAACACCGCAGCATTACGGTCGAAGCGGATTGCGCTGCCATCGGCCCGACGAATTTCTTTCGCCGTGCGCACAATAACAGCTTTCATCACATCGCCTTTCTTGACGCGGCCCCGCGGAATAGCCTCCTTCACGCTAACGACAATCGTGTCGCCAACCGAAGCAGTCTTGCGCTTGGAACCGCCAAGAACCTTGATGCACTGCACCCGGCGCGCGCCTGAATTATCGGCAACATCCAGATTAGTTTGCATCTGTATCATAGCTTTAATCCTTTAAAACTGGGCCGAAGCCCAACTTACTCACCCTGGCCGGAAACAACTTCCCAGCTTTTCAATTTAGATATCGGACGGCATTCGCGAATGGTCACCATTTCGCCAACTTTGATATCATTGCTTTCGTCATGCGCGTGGTAGCGCTTGGATTTACGAACGGTCTTTTTCATGACCGGGTCCGTAAAGCGACGCTCGACATTAACGACAACCGTTTTGTCGCCCTTATCGCTAACCACTGTGCCTTGTAGAATTCGTTTCGGCATTTTGCTTCCTACCCTTTAGCTCGCCTGACCGGCGCTTTGAGCCAGTGTGCGTTGTGCCGTTTTCAGGCGTGCGATTGTCTGGCGTACCTGCTTGATACGCGATGAGTTTTCAAGCTGACCCGATGCCTGCTGGAAACGCAGATTAAGCTGCTCTTTTTTCAGCTTCATCAGTTCATCGGAAAGCTGGTCGGCAGTCAGATCGTTAATTTCTGTCATCTTCATGATCACTCAGCCCCTTTTTGGTCACCAGGACGTGAAACGATGCGGGTAGCAACAGGCAATTTGGCCGCGGCCAGCTTCAGCGCTTCGTGTGCGATGTCGTGGGGCACACCGTCGATCTCGAACATGATGCGGCCGGGCTTCACACGGCATGCCCAATACTCAGGCGACCCCTTACCTTTACCCATCCGAACTTCAGTTGGTTTTTTGGAAACCGGCACATCCGGGAAAATGCGAATCCACACGCGTCCAGCACGTTTCATGTGCCGTGTAATCACCCGTCGGGCAGCCTCGATCTGGCGCGATGTTACGCGCTCTGGCGACGTGGCTTTCAAACCGTATGACCCGAAATTAAGTGCTGTGCCGCCTTTGGCATTGCCGCGGATGCGGCCCTTATGCGCTTTGCGGAATTTGGTACGTTTTGGTTGCAACATGGTTCTAGTTTCCTGCTGCCGGACGCTGCGGACGACCTTGGTCCGAGCCCTGCTCTTCGCGGCGGTCACGAGCCATTGGATCGTGCTCCATAATCTCGCCTTTAAAAATCCAGATTTTGACACCGCAAATACCGTATGCGGTCATGGCTTCAGCCACGCCGTAATCAATATTGGCGCGCAATGTATGAAGCGGTACGCGCCCCTCACGATACCACTCGGTCCGCGCAATCTCGGCGCCACCAAGACGACCACCGCAATTGATACGAATACCTAGAGCACCCAGACGCATCGCCGACTGCACGGCGCGCTTCATGGCACGACGGAACCCGACCCGACGCTCAAGCTGCTGGGCAATACTCTCAGCAACCAGTTGCGCGTCAACCTCTGGCTTGCGCACCTCAACAATATTCACAACAACTTCGCTGTCGGTCATTTTGCTGATTTTGGTTTTCAGCTTCTCGATATCAGCGCCTTTTTTACCGATGATGACACCGGGGCGAGCCGAATGAATAGTGACACGGCATTTTTTGTGCGGCCGTTCAATAACGACGCGCGCAACACCTGCCTGACGCAGATCGCGCATCAGCGTGTCACGGATTTTAAGATCCTCATGCAGCAATCCGGCATATTCGCCTTTAGCTGCATACCAGCGCGACTCCCACGTACGGTTGACGCCCAGTCGCATGCCAATCGGATTGACCTTTTGACCCATTACGCTTTCTCCTCAACTTCGCGCACAACGATTGTGAGCTGGCTAAACGGTTTAATGATGCGTGCCGCGCGGCCCTTGGCCCGCGCACGAAAACGCTTCATAACAAGGTTCTTACCGACATAGGCTTCGGCAACAACAAGACTGTCCACATCGAGATTGTGGTTATTTTCTGCATTTGCGATCGCGCTCTCCAGCACTTTCTTCACGTCGTTTGAAACCCGACGCCGCGAAAATGTCAGATCAGATAACGCGCGCTCGGCCTTTTTGCCGCGAATGAGTTGGGCAACAAGGTTCAGCTTTTGCGGGCTAGTGCGGATCATGCGACCAACCGCTTTGGCTTCATTTTCCGGCAATCGCCGTTCTGCCGATGGTTTTCCCATGACTACTTCCTTTTCGCCTTCTTATCCGCAGCGTGACCGTAATAGGTCCGCGTCGGCGCAAACTCGCCAAATTTATGCCCCACCATATCCTCGGTAACCGAGACCGGAATATGCTTCTGGCCGTTGTGCACGCCGAATGTAAGGCCGACAAATTGTGGCAGAATTGTCGAACGACGGCTCCATATCTTGATGACCTCATTGGTGCGACCGCTATCGCGCACGGCTTCGGCCTTTTTAAGCAGATAGCCGTCGACAAACGGGCCTTTCCAAACTGAACGTGTCATAGCCTGCGCTCCCTAACGTTTCTTCCGCAGATGTCGGCTGCGGAGAATATATTTGTCTGACGTTGTATTTGACCGGGTGCGACGCCCTTTGGTCGGCTTGCCCCACGGCGTTACTGGATGGCGACCACCCGATGTTTTACCTTCACCACCACCATGTGGGTGATCAACCGGGTTCATGGCAACACCGCGCACTGATGGGCGTTTACCCAGCCAGCGATTGCGACCGGCCTTGGCAAGTTTGATGTTTGACTGGTCGGGGTTCGAAACCGCGCCAACCGTTGCCATGCAGGCACCCAAAATCAGGCGTTGCTCACCAGATGTCAGGCGCACAATCGCATATGCCTGATCGCGACCTACCAACTGCGCAAATGCACCAGCTGAACGCGCAATTTGCCCGCCCTTGCCGGGCTTCATTTCGATATTGTGGATGATCGTCCCGATGGGCATTGATTTCAGGGGCATTGCATTGCCCGGCTTCACATCAACACTCTCGCCCGAGACAACACTATCGCCCGGTGCCAAACGCTGCGGCGCCAAAATATAGGCTAGTTCACCGTCTTCATATTTAATCAGCGCAATGAAAGCTGAGCGGTTCGGATCATATTCCAAACGCTCAACCGTGGCCGGCATGTCAAAACGTTTCCGCTTGAAATCAATGACACGGTAGCTGCGTTTGTGCCCACCACCGCGACGACGTGCCGTGATGCGACCAGCATTGTTCCGGCCACCCGATTTCGTCAGACCTTCGGTCAAATGCTTCACTGGCTTGCCAGAGTGCAGGCCAGAGCGATCAACCTGAATGAGACCACGTTGGCCCGGGGTCGTCGGCTTATATTTCTTCAATGCCATATCTTACCATCCCCGCCTTAAAGACCCGTTGTCACGTCGATCGAATGACCGTCTTCAAGCGTTACTATTGCTTTCTTCATCTCGTTTTGGCGACCTGGAATGCCACGAAAACGTTTAGTCTTGCCTTTGCGACGCAATGTGTTCACCGCTTTGACTTTCACGTCAAACAGCGCCTCCACAGCTTCCTTGATAACCTTCTTGTCGGCATCAATAGCCACGCGGAAGACAACTTGGTTGTTCTCCGAGGCCATGGTCGCCTTTTCAGTAATCACCGGCGCGCGAATGACATCGTAATATTGCTCAGTGCTCATTTGAAACGCTCCTCAAGGCTCGACAGTGCGGCTTTCGTCAACACCAGCTTGTCGCGGCGCAAAATGTCATAAACATTAATGCCCTGTGCAGGCAGCACATCAACGCATGCAATGTTGCGCGCGGCGCGGGCGAAGTTCTCATCAACCTCAGGGCCATCAATAATCAGCGCATTTTCAATGCCCAGCTTCGATAATTGCTGGCGCAGAGATGCCGTTTTGCCGTCTTTCGAGCGGGCATCTTCAAGCACCACAAGCTGTTCGGCAGCTGTTTTGCTGGACAGTGCCATTTTCAGCGCTAGCGCCCGAACTTTTTTCGGCATATCAATCGCGTGGCTACGCGGCACGGGACCGTGTGCTTTACCACCACCAATGAAAATATTCGACTTGCGGTTACCGTGACGGGCACCGCCACCACCTTTTTGGCGACCGAATTTCTTGGTTGTACCTGCAATTTCTCCGCGTGGCTTGGTTTTGTGCGTGCCGGCCTGACGCGCAGCAAGTTGATAAGTCACCATGCGCTGCAGAATATCAGCACGTGGCGATACACCAAACACCGCCTCGTTAAGATCAACCGATCCGCTGGTCTCGGCGTCAAGCGTGGTTACATCGGCTTTCATCACTCACCATCCTTTTCGCCATCTGGCGTATCGGTTTCTTCTGTGACTTCTTCGGCGCTCGTATTGGCAGACGCCTCCTCGGTTACCGCCTCTTCAGCAGCCTCAACCGGCGCCTCAGCTGCAGCACCGGCCTCAGCCTCTACTTCCAGCTCTTCAGCCTCGCCATCCTCAAACAGTGCAGCAGGTAGCGGTACGTCATCCGGCAGTGGGCGCTTAACTGCATCGCGCAGCAGCACCCAACCACCTTTGGCGCCGGGTACCGCACCCTTTACCATGACAAGGCCACGTGCAATGTCGGTTTTAACCACAGTTAAGTTTTGTGCTGTCACGCGCACATCACCCATGTGACCGGCCATTTTTTTGCCTTTGAACACTTTGCCTGGGTCTTGGCATTGGCCAGTCGAGCCATGGCTACGGTGCGAGATCGACACACCGTGCGAGGCACGCAGACCACCAAAATTATGCCGCTTCATGGCACCGGCAAAGCCTTTACCAATCGACACGCCTGTCGCATCTACATGCTGACCTTCAACGAAATGATTGGCGGCAAGCTTGGCGCCGACATCAATCATGTTTTCAGGCGACACACGGAACTCGGCGAGACGACGCTTGGGTTCAACCTTTGCACGGGCAAAATGCCCACGCGCGGCTTTAGTGGTGCGCTTGACCTTGGCAAAGCCGGCACCGAGCTGAACCGCTGTATAGCCGTCCTTATCTTCGGTGCGCTGGGCCACAACTTGACACCCGTCAAGCTTCAGCACCGTGACAGGCACATGCTGGCCAGCCTCGGTAAACAGGCGGGTCATCCCCACTTTTTGAACAATCAATCCGGAACGCATGTTCACGTCTCCCAATTCCTTACAGCTTGATCTGCACGTCGACACCGGCGGGCAGATCAAGTTTCATCAATGCATCCACAGTCTGTGGGGTCGGGTCGACAATATCGAGCATGCGTTTATGCGTCCGAATTTCGAACTGCTCGCGGCTCTTTTTGTCGATATGCGGCCCCCGCAAGACGGTGAATTTTTCAATATGCGTGGGCAGCGGAATAGGACCACGCACATCGGCGCCAGTCCGCTTAGCGGTATTGAGAATTTCACGCGCCGAATTGTCCAACACACGGTGGTCGAACGCCTTCAGGCGAATGCGAATATTTTGGCTCTGTACCATTTTGTTTCCTGTTCCCACATAAAAGAGCGCACCCACTGGATGCGCTCCGATATAACTTCCTACTCGATAATTGCTGCGACGACGCCTGCGCCGACGGTACGTCCGCCTTCACGAATAGCGAAGCGCAGCTTCTCTTCCATGGCAATCGGCACAATCAGCTCGACTTCCATCTCGATATTGTCACCCGGCATAACCATCTCCGTGCCAGACGGCAGGTGCACAACACCCGTCACATCCGTCGTACGGAAGTAAAACTGTGGCCGGTAATTGGTAAAGAACGGCGTATGACGACCACCCTCTTCCTTCGTCAGAATATAGGCCTCAGCCTTGAACTTCGTGTGCGGGGTAATAGAACCAGGCGCACATAAAACCTGACCGCGCTCAACTTCCTCGCGCTTCGTACCGCGCAAGAGCACACCAACATTGTCACCCGCCTCACCGCTATCAAGCAGCTTACGGAACATCTCAACCCCCGTGCACGTCGTCGTCTGCGTCTCTTTGATGCCAACAATCTCAATCTCGTCACCAACATTGATAATACCGCGCTCAACACGACCCGTCACAACCGTACCGCGACCCGAGATCGAGAATACATCCTCAATCGGCAGCAGAAATGGCTGATCCTTCGGACGCTCAGGCTGGGGAATGTATTTATCAACTTCGCTCATCAGCTCTATGATCGCATGCGCACCAATCGCCTCATCACGACCTTCAAGCGCGGCTAGCGCAGAGCCTTTAACAATCGGAATATCATCGCCAGGAAACTCATAAGAAGATAGCAGCTCGCGCACTTCCATCTCAACAAGCTCAAGCAACTCGTCATCGTCAACTTGATCAACCTTGTTCAAAAACACAACAAGCGCTGGCACACCAACCTGACGCGCAAGAAGAATGTGCTCACGCGTCTGGGGCATCGGCCCATCAGCAGCGTTAACAACCAATATCGCCCCATCCATTTGCGCCGCTCCCGTGATCATGTTCTTCACATAGTCAGCATGACCAGGGCAGTCCACATGCGCGTAGTGACGACCATCCGTCTCATACTCAACATGCGCCGTCGAAATCGTGATACCACGCGCCTTTTCTTCCGGCGCCTTATCAATATCCGCATAATCCGAAAACTCCGCACCACCGCTCTCAGCAAGAACCTTCGTAATCGCAGCCGTCAACGTCGTCTTACCATGATCAACATGACCAATCGTTCCGATGTTACAATGCGGCTTCGTCCGCTCAAATTTCTCTTTCGACATTTTCTCTCTCCGTCGGGTCTTCTAATTCGGTTAGGCCATTTTCGAAATCACTTCGTCAGATACCGCTTGGGGTACCTGCTCGTAGTGATCGAACAACATGGAATATTGCGCCCGGCCCTGCGTCATCGAACGCAGCGTGTTCACATAGCCGAACATGTTTGCCAGTGGCACCATTGAGGTGATAACCGACGCATTACCGCGTGCTTCGGTGCCACGCACCTGCCCACGCCGACTGTTCAAATCGCCGATCACATCGCCCATATGCTCGTCCGGGGTCACAACCTCGACCTGCATAATCGGCTCCAGCAATTTCGCGCCGGCATCGCGCGAGGCTTCACGGAATGCGGCACGCGCGGCGATCTCAAATGCCATAACGCTCGAGTCAACGTCATGATAGGCGCCGTCGATCAACTCGACCTTGAAGTCGATCATCGGGAAGCCAGCAAGCACACCGTTTTCACGCACGCTTTCAATGCCTTTTTCAACACCCGGAATGTACTCGCGCGGGATGGCACCACCAACAATCTTGTTGTCGAACTCGTAGCCACCACCTGGCTCCATCGGCGTGATGATCATTTTTACGCGCGCAAATTGACCAGAACCACCGGTCTGCTTCTTGTGCGTGTAGTCAACTTCCGTGTGCTTAGTGAAGGTTTCGCGATAGGCAACTTGCGGCGCACCAACATTGGCCTCAACTTTGAACTCGCGCTTCATCCGGTCAACAATAATATCGAGGTGCAATTCGCCCATACCCGCAATCACGGTCTGGCCGCTTTCCTCATCGGACTTCACGCGGAATGACGGGTCTTCCTGTGCCAACCGGCTCAACGCCAGACCCATTTTTTCTTGATCGCCCTTGGTTTTTGGTTCAACAGCAACCTCGATAACCGGATCTGGAAACTCCATCCGTTCAAGGATAACTGGGTTTTCCGTGGCGCATAGCGTGTCGCCTGTAGTTGTGTCTTTCATGCCCACCAGCGCAACAATGTCACCGGCATGGGCTTCTTTGATCTCTTCGCGCGAATTAGCGTGCATTTGCAGCATACGGCCAATACGCTCGCGTTTGTCTTTCACCGTATTAACGACCGAAGAGCCGCTTTCAAGTTTGCCGGAATAAATCCGCGCAAATGTCAGCGAACCAACAAACGGGTCATTGGCAATTTTGAAGGCCAGCATAGAAAGTGGCTCATCGTCGGATGACTTCCGAACAATTTCTTCTTCTGTTTTGGCATCGATGCCCTGAATGGCCGCAACGTCGAGCGGCGATGGCATAAAATCGACAACGGCATCAAGCAGCGGTTGAACACCTTTGTTCTTAAAGGCAGTGCCGTTAAGAACAGGCACAAAATTCTGGTCAATTGTTCCTTTACGAATGCAGCGCACCAGCGTTTCCTCATCTGGTTCAGTGCCTTCGAGATAGGCTTCCATGACATCGTCATCGACTTCAACAGCGGCTTCAACCAACATGGCGCGATATTCTTCGGCTTGGTCTCTCAGCGCATCACGAATATCGAGATATTCGTATTCGGCCCCCAGTGCCTCGTCTTTCCAGACAACTTCCTTCATGCGCACCAGATCAACCAGACCTTCATATTCAGCTTCGGCACCGATCGGCAGCTGCAAAACCAGCGGCTTGGCACCAAGACGGTCCTTAATCATCTCAACGCAGCGGAAGAAATCGGCCCCCATGCGGTCCATTTTGTTAACAAAACACATGCGCGGCACGGAATATTTATCAGCTTGACGCCACACCGTCTCAGACTGCGGCTCAACACCGGCAACACTGTCAAACACGGCAACCGCGCCATCCAGCACCCGCAGTGACCGCTCAACTTCAATCGTGAAGTCCACGTGACCAGGCGTGTCGATGATATTAATGCGCTTGTCGTTCCAAAAGCAGGTCGTCGCCGCAGATGTAATCGTAATGCCGCGCTCTTGCTCTTGTTCCATCCAGTCCATCGTGGCGGCACCATCGTGCACTTCGCCGATTTTATAGCTGACGCCTGTGTAATACAGAATACGCTCGGTCGTCGTAGTTTTACCGGCGTCGATATGGGCCATAATGCCGATATTGCGATAATCATTCAGTGAAGTTTGGCGTGCCATGGGAGTGTCCTCGGGAGAAAATTACCAGCGATAATGGGAGAATGCGCGGTTGGCTTCGGCCATGCGGTGCGTGTCTTCACGCTTTTTCACCGCTGTGCCACGATTATTTACGGCGTCCATCAACTCACCAGCAAGGCGGTCGACCATCGTATTTTCGCCACGACCGCGCGCTGCAGAAATCAGCCAGCGAATAGCCAGCGCCTGCTTGCGATCTGTGCGCACTTCGACCGGCACCTGATAGGTTGCCCCACCAACGCGGCGCGAACGCACTTCAACGGCTGGCATGATGTTTTCGAGCGCCTCGTGGAACACGGAAACTGGCTCACGGCTCAACTTTCCTTCAATTGTATCCAGTGCGCCATATAAAATGCTTTCGGCAGTCGACTTCTTGCCGTGCAGCATCAAGCTGTTCATAAATTTGGTCAGAACCTCGTCGCCATATTTGGCGTCGGGGATAACATCTCGCTTTTCTGCGCGGTGACGGCGTGACATATCCTGCTCTCCTTATTTCGGGCGCTTCGCGCCATATTTCGAACGGCGCTGTTTACGGTCTTTGACACCCTGGGTGTCGAGCACGCCACGAATAATGTGGTAGCGCACACCGGGAAGGTCTTTCACGCGGCCGCCGCGGATCATGACAACGGAGTGCTCTTGAAGATTGTGTCCCTCACCGGGAATGTAACTGGTGACCTCGTAGCCGCTGGTCAGGCGAACGCGAGCAACTTTACGTAAAGCCGAGTTCGGCTTTTTAGGCGTCGTTGTATACACGCGCGTACACACACCACGTCGCTGCGGGCAGGCTTCCATAGCCGGCACCTTGTTGCGTTTCAAAACCTTGGTCCGCGGCTTGCGGATTAACTGGTTGATAGTAGGCATGCAGCCAACTCCCCATAATCAAACACGAACGGGCCGGACGGCGACCTTGCCCTTGGCAAAACCCCGAAAGCCCAAACGCCGGCAAGGAACATCATGTTCCGCTCCGGCCGGTTGCAGAGGATCCCACAAGGGATCGTGCGCGCTAAAAAATCACTTCAGATCAATAAACAGCGTTTAGGTCGTCTGGATATTGGGTCGGCCCCGCAATCGCTGTAAACCTACAGCCTTGTTACCAAAGTGAGGTTTTCTTACGAAAATCAGCGGGTCGGGTCAAGCGTTGTTTGGATATTTATTGATT
>MDTB01018857.1_pt1 | contig 12518 bp, 6 predicted proteins | sample 811161 | NCBI WGS metagenome assembly MDTB01 (sample SAMN05326650, study PRJNA326480) | marine metagenome | isolation source: seawater | place: Mediterranean Sea | collected 2009 | reverse complement strand
TCCACCGCTTGTGCGGGTCCCCGTCAATTCCTTTGAGTTTCAACCTTGCGGTCGTAGTCCCCAGGCGGAGCACTTAACGCGTTAACTACGGCAGCGAAGGGGTCGATTCCCCCACCACCAAGTGCTCATCGTTTACGGCGTGGACTACCAGGGTCTCTAATCCTGTTTGCTCCCCACGCTTTCGTTCCTCAGCGTCAGTATAGGTCCAGTGAATTGCCTTCGCCTTTGGTGTTCCTCCTGATATCTATGCATTTCACCGCTACACCAGGAATTCCATTCACCTCTACCTCACTCAAGACCGACAGTATCAAAACCGCTCCTCTGATTAAGTCAGAGTCTTTCAATTTTGACTGATCGGTCAGCCTACGAACCCTTTACGCCCAATGAATCCGGATAACGCTTGCCCCCCTCGTATTACCGCGGCTGCTGGCACGAAGTTAGCCGGGGCTTTCTTGCTAGGTACCGTCAAGAAATTAATTTGTTAGATTAACTTCATTTCTTCCCTAACGACAGATCTTTACACTCCTCGAAGCTTCTTCGATCACGCGGCATTACTGCGTCAGGCTTTCGCCCATTGCGCAAAATTCCCCACTGCTGCCTCCCGTAGGAGTCTGGACCGTGTCTCAGTTCCAGTGTGGCTGATTGCCCTCTCAGACCAGCTACTGATCGTTGCCTTGGTAGGCCGTTACCCTACCAACAAGCTAATCAGACGCAGACCCATTTCTTAGCGCGAGCCTAAGCCCGCTTTTATTATAAAAAGTGAAATTTAAAATTTTATTTGGCATTAGCTCCGGTTTCCCGGAGTTATTCCAATCTAAGAGGCAGGTTGTCTACGCGTTACTCACCCGTTCGCCAGTTTACTTGCTTCCCGAAGGATGCGTTCTCCTAAGACTTGCATGTGTTAAGTATGCCGCCAGCGTTCATCCTGAGCCAGGATCAAACTCTCCGTTGTACAGAATGTTTGATTCTAGTTTATTTATTATTTTTAAGTGTTCTTGGTACTACTCAAATTGACGTGAATCCTCACGCACACTCTCAATTTCAAAAATCTTTAAATCAGCTATCTCTCTTTAAAGGACAGCCTGTAATATTAATACTACCGTCTCATACTATAAAAGAAATAATTTTAAAATTTTATATTTTTTTTATTTCTTAAATATTTGCTCCGGCAAAGGTCTAAAATATAAGACAGATACCATACCATGAAGCAAATTTTTTTTTATTTTTTTATTAAATAAATGAAAAAAAAAGAGAGTATATCATACTCTCTTTTTTTTTAAGAAATATAGAATAAAAATTTTATAAATTTACTTAACTAAAGACACCTTATCTGACAGTATCGTATTTCCTGCGATAAGCTGATAAATATATAATCCAGAAGAGACCATATTTTCTGCATCATCAGTGCCATTCCATTCAACGGAGTGAAACCCCGAAGACATCTGAGATTTAATTAATGTTTTAATATGCCTCCCATCCAATCCATAAATAATCAATTCAATATTTGTATTATACGGTAAACCAAAATCTATCCTTGTCTTTGGATTGAATGGATTTGGATATGCCTTACCTAATTGAAATTCATCCGGAACATCAAAATAATCAATACTTAATGGGAATGATTGAGCTTGAGTTGTTTGTAAATACTGAGGAGGATTGCCTCCTTCTCCAGGCTTAATAAACCTAGGGTTTTCACCTATATCTATTGTTCCTTCTTGACCAACCTCATAGGTCCAAGGTACTCTTAATAACACTTGTGGATCACCTGTTCCTTCAATGTATTGCAGTTGCTGGTCGCTAAGATTGAACCCTATTATAAATCCTGTTGAATCACCAAACAAGTTAAAACCATTTACCTCAGCTGCTGTTCCATTCATAAAATCATCTTCTAAATACCCACTCAACGTATAATCATCAACATCATTCCCACTTAAATCTATATCCTCAACCATAAATACAGCATTAAGATTTGGTGAAGGAAATATTTCAAATTGAAATCCTATAATTTTTTCGTTAGTGACTATAGATACTTCTACATATTCTTCTACGTAACTAACGTCAGATATAAAAATATCTACATTAGAAAAAAGCATAGACATAAATAGTAGAAGAAAAAAATTTTTCATTTATTTAACAAAAGACATTTTATTACTTTGAATAAAACCATCAGCTACTAATTTATATATGTATATACCTGCAGGCATCTCCGAACCTGAATTATCTTTACCATTCCAAACGACGGAGTATGAATCTACGCCATGGTATCCCTGAGCTAAAACGTTGATTTCTTGACCCTTCATATTATATACAGATAGCTTTACATCGCCTGCACTCGCAACATCATATACAATTGTGGTTGAAGGATTAAATGGGTTTGGGTAATTCTTATTTAATTTAAATTCTTTAATAACTTGACCAAATGTATTTGTAGACTCAGTTGTCCCACTATTCCATGTATAATCAAGTACTGTACTTTCCCAACTAAATCCTGCACCAGAGCAATCATCTAACGTTGTATACATTGGATCCGAGCACTCAAAAGAACTAAAACTATGGCCACCAAATGTAAATTCAGTACCCCAAACTTCTATTGTCGCACCTGGCTCAGCATCAAATAAATTCATACCACCATCACAGGATCCTTCGAAAGATAATTCCGTCAATGTACCGGATTCTGTCTGTGGTTCTATAGAGGTTCCGTTCATACTAAAACCTAAAATAGTTCCATTTGCTCCAATCTGAACTAACCATCCTGCACCAGCAGCTAATCCACCTGCAGCACCAGCTCCAGCGTTTAAATTTGCACCTGGATCAACCGTGAATTGAAAACCATAAAGAGGAGCATCACTCTGCATATTCAACGAGAATGTAACAGTACCATCTCCGTTATCTAAGCAACTAGAAACAGATAAGTCTGCCATTCCAGCATGCATAAAGCCTACTATTAAAAAACTTAATAATATTTTTTTCATTTTATTTCCTTTATTTAAAATTAGTTTAATACGGGAACAATCTTGATTGCTCCCGTAAATTTTTAAAATTTATTTAAGCAACATTACTTTCTGACTCACGACTCGATTCCCATCGCTAGCCTTGACAATATATAGACCACTGGCTTGATTACCTGCATTCCAACTGTACTGATGAAATCCGGAGGCTACATATCCATTATATAAAACATCTACCAATTGCCCTGCTACATTATACACCGCTACGTTCAATACACCCTCTTCATTCATAGAAACTTTGAAAGAAGTTGTAGGATTAAATGGATTTGGATACGCCTCTGACAAGCTCAATTGATTTGGTTTTATAACCTCTATATCACCATCCCTAGATACGACATAAATATCTTGAATCTCGAACTTATCATCTGTGTAAAATAATTCACTAGCACCAGGTAAAACAATAATCATTCTAGTTGTTTTTCCGTAATTTTCAGAAAATGCTACCATTGCATCGTCAGTTAATTGTAAATCAAACCCTTCATCATGTGAAATTGTTATATCAAAAGCACCAACTTCGCCATTTGAATCATACGACAAATTACTTGAATTATTTATCATCTTAACCCATGTAGCTGATTTAGATTTAGTTTCAGTCAAAATATAATTTACAATCTCAATAACGTCGTTTACAGAGATAATACCATCTTCATTGTAATCAGCGCCTAAAACTCCATTACCTTCACCGCAGTCAATATTAGCCTGACCTAAAATATACTGAACAAGCATTATAATATCTTGAATAGTTACCTGCGAATCACAGTTTGCATCACCAACAACATAATCTTTTTCTTCCTCAGTGTATTCAACAAAACCAGCATACAATCTACATGTGTGATCTGGTCCATCTGGATCACCTGTAGTATTCCAATCCCATTTTGGCATTTGATACACCACATTCACCCTATCATTTGTAGCTCCGACCCCCACATGAGCACTATTCTCTGCTAAATCATCCCACTCAGTAGATGGGTCTGCAGGTGTTGAAGAAACATTATATGAGCCCCACCAATAGTCGCCACCATCAGTGGTCTTAGTAACTACAAGATCTTCAGTACCCAAATCATAAATTGTATTGTAATCACATGGATCTTCTGGTGTTGGGTCATTACCCTCTCCTGGAACAAATAATGTAGAGACAACCCACATGTGATCTTCACTCTCTTCACTAATTGCAAAACTCGGAAACGCAGTCTGCCAATAAGAACCACCTGATGGTGTTTGAAATCCCCAACAGTCTTGAGTGTCCATTACTTTTGAAAACTTCCACCCTGTAGAACCAACACAATTCTCACTACCTAAATCACAAGGAGTTCCAGGGTCATCTAAATTTTCCTTATCTATGGTAAAATAGTAATAACCAGAACCGTCTTGGTCCGGGAATATATAATTATCACCAGATACTGGGTCTGGACCTTCAGCTAAAACACCTACCACAAAATGAGGGTTTCCTTCAGAATCCACCTTCATGTCAAAGTCATAAGCCATAAATACGCCGCTAAATACATACTCAACCAAGTCACATTCATCATAATATCCAGTACCAAAATAATTTTCCATTAAACGCAACATAACATCGTCAGGTACAGTGTAATATGGAGTTCCATCATGATTACTAGACTCAGACCATGTCATACCATGATCTTCTGTTTTCCTAAGAAACATTGTATGATAATTATCATAAGGACTTGCCTCTAAATCTGCTCCTGCCCAATATGCAGTAACAGCAACATAGCCAGTACCAGCACCATTAAATGCTGTAACAGGAGAAGAGGTAAAAGAACCTTCATCATCTCCTCCAACAAACCACTGCTGCTCATTAAAAATTAAGTTTTCTGCTCCAAAAATAATTTGTCCACTTGCGTCTACAAATTCAGAAGTAAATAACCTTGGTCCTTCAGTCCGAGTCCAATCTGAGTAAGAGATATTAAAATGACCCATACCACTTTCATCAACAGAATAAGAAGGGGAGCCTACCCATAAATCTTTTAATGGATCCCATAATGGATCTGAGTCTTCAGGATATGACCATGAATTACCACCAAAACCAAATTGATCCCAAGAATAATATGGTCTCCCACCATAAGTTCCCGTTTGAGTAGTATATTCATTCCAAATAGCATATGGATAATCTGCAGACATGATAGCACTTGGATACCTAGCCATTGGAGTACCCGCACCAGTCATAGCACCGCCAGCATTAAGATTCGTATAAGTAGTCCAATTTTCTCCATTTGAAGAATAAGCGGAACCAAGTTGACCAGAAAATCCTCCAGGATATTCAACAAACTGACGATAAACCATCAACCAACCATCCTCTGTTACATCTAATGGACGAGTCGGTGCAACTATCAACCCATATCCGTTCATTGATGAATCAACTAAAGAAAATGATGAATAATTGTCATCTCTAGTTGACTTAGGATAGTAGATAGGTTGACTATCTGATGTTGTTATTGAAGAGACTTCATTGAATTCTCTTTGATTTTTCAGTTTTAAGTATTTTGTATTTTTCTTACTCATCTTTACAGGAGTTTTTGTCGCGTAAGCGCCAATCGCAAAAGACAAAACCGCTGCTATGGTAAGAATTTTACAGAAAAATTTCATTATTTCTCCTAATTATATTTACTTTTTTTAAATCGGAAATTTTAAACGGAATAGTACCATTCATTTTATTAATTTTACTACATACCTTACAAGAGTTTCTTGTAAAATCTTGTATCAGACAACAATGTTATTTTAATAATATTATCTTACTAGTTTTAATACTTTTGTTTGACTCATACTGAATAAAATATACTCCGCTAACATAATCATTGAATTCAATTAAAAAATTATACCTCCCAATAGAGTTGAAATACTTTTTTTCAGACAAGACCTGCACTCCATTTAAATTAAAAACCTTTATTAAATAATCGCCCGGTGAGTCTATTTTTAATGGTAGATTAATTTTACCATTAAAAGGATTTGGAAATGGATAGTCTGACTCAAATTCACTTAAAAAAGAGGGGTTTTTATTATTTAAGTCAGAAAAGTCAATAAAGCCAGTTCGTTTAAAATTGCCTCTATACATTGACCAAGAATTCAAAACATTACCGGTCATTTTTAAATCAATACCTATTAGGTCATAATTTGTTCCTACAAATAATTCTAAGTCACCATCTAAATCTAAATCACCTGCAACAGGACTCCCGGTGATTGAATAATTATTTTCAATTTTTATTTCAATAAAATCTCCCTCAATAGTTAGCAGTCTAATTTGATTATCAGCCACAACTACTATTTCAGATATTCCGTCATTTTCTAAGTCTAAAAATAGTGGTGCATTTTCTACAGGCTCACCGATAAATACAGGCCAGCCAAATCTATCGTTTCCCTCTATATCAATTAAATATAAAAAACCATCTTCTGAGCCAAACATAAAGTATATGCTACTATTAAATTGAATTACTGATGCTGAAGATCTGATTTTAGCACCCGTAAAATAAGAAAACTGAATATTCCCATCAGAATCTAGTAAATAAAAGTTCCCGTCATCACTACCAAACCCAACTAAATAGCTATTTTCATTTTTAACTATAATAGGTGAAAATACAATTTTATCATTTGCCGTGAATATTAAATTATTATCAAATAATACACCCCCATGATTTACTTTATAAAGGTTACCGTCTTCGGTACCTAAAAATATTTCATCTATACCGTCAGCATCAACATCTGCCAATGCAACTCCTTCTTTAATTTTCTCATTAATTTCAACCGGAAAATTATTTATTAATGTTAAATCATGATTGAAAGCAAATAAGTTTGAAGATGTTGAAAACCCTCCAACTACGATCTCTAATTCCGGATCTAAATCAAGATTACCTAAAGCAGGAGTACCGACCAAGAACTGGTCGGTGTAGAATTTATTTTCTAATTCACCTAATGAATTCAAGATATAAATCCATTTATCAATTGAACCAAATACTACCTCTAATTCACCATCATTATCTATATCAGCAACTGCAGGTGAGCTCCATATTTGTCCATCAGCAGCAAACTCAATACATCCATCCATTAAACTTTCACATATATATACAGTACCACCATGACTACCAAAGATTATTTCGTTATTAAAATCACCATCTAAATCAATAATTATAGGTGAAGATTTTATGGTTGAATAAGATTCAAATGGAAATCCGAATTGATTAAGTGATACGCTTAAATCTAAGTCAAAGTTGGCTTCATGATTATTACCATTTTCAGATAAATATATTATGCTTAAATTAAAATTATAGTCTTTTAATTCTGCATTTGCACTAAATTGTATCTGAAATGGCTCTTCTTCATTTAAGAAAAATTCACCAGCATTTAAGTAAGGTATATGTACTTGGTCTGAAATAATATTTACACCTTCTTCATTAGTATTTAAAGTTAAGATAATTTCATTTGCACTTACTGGCCAAGATTCATTTATATTGATATTTAAAAGTAATTGAATTTCTTCACCTGGATTAATAACTAAATCATTATCACCATAAATATCTGAGATACTATGAATCTCAACATTATATTCTACATAATCAGGATGACTTATATAATCAGGTCTCTCGTTTAATAGAATATATTCAATTTTTTCATATTGCTGAACAGAGAAATGATTAACGCAATCATCCGGAGCATAGGACATAATATTCCCTGTATCTGGCCCTCCATATAATTCACAAATGTCATAGCCTTGACAATCATCATACTCCTGACCATTTAGATCTGTAGCTACACCTGTATAAATACATAAACTCACCATCCCATCAAGATTTAATTTTGGATCTGCAGGTGTATCACATATTCCATCACCTCTAATAATACAATTATCTCCATTCACATATTCTTGGCCATTAGCATCTTCGTGCGGATGAAATAAATCAAAATAATGACCAACCTCATGACTTATAGTATATCTATCAAAACAATCATTGGCAATCACAATTCCTTGAATTCCATACCAAGTGAATGATGATTTCCCACATAATTGTCCAGAATCTGAACTTAAATTGGGTACAGCATAGATATCAATTACATTATTAGTATTATTTATTAACCTTAATTCATTTATTTCAAAGTCACCATCTGTACTATAAAAGTTAGAATTTAATATGTAGTCTACTGCATCATATTGATAAAACCGAATATTAGCATTTATATAATCCATATTTAAATCATCAATTACCCCAGGTAAAATGATTTCGTTTAAGCCTCCTGAACCATTGTCATGCTGAATAATATGAAATTGAATTGGAATCCAGTACAACTCCCTATTTTCCTCTAAATATTGAGTTTTATTTTCTTTATAGGAATATAAAGCTTCTATAATTTCATCATCAGAAGCATTAGTACCACAGCTTCTAGAGTCATTATTAAATGCTAAGCTAATCAATAAAGCCAAAATAATCTTACACATATTTAATTTCATCCTGAAAACAAACAAGGTTTCAAATAAATGAAACCTTGTTATAAACTAATTATATTTTAATATATAACTATCATTCACCATTTAAAATGATATTAACGACCGATGTAACATCTAAAACATTTACAAATCCATCACCGTTCATATCTGCAGAACAAAGCTGATCATCAGTTAATAAAATAGCACCTAAAATACTATTAACCATGCCTAAAATATCCTGAACATTTACGCTACCATCTAAATTTAAATCTCCAGGAGGACATGTTATATTTGAATCAGTATCTATGACTGCATGAATCATAACATTGCCTATATAACCAGCGTCTGATATCAGAGACCAAGCATCAGATGGGCTAGTACGATACATAGTTGTACTATTATCTGATGAAGTATCAAATCCAAAAGGACTCGTAGTACTAAACTCAGAAAATCCCATCCAAAAATCGCCTGTTACAACGAGAGTTGGGTCATCAGAGTTAATATTATAAGTATTCCATCCAACAGAACCATTATTGACTATCCTGCTATAAACTTCTCCTCCAGGAACTCCATCAACATCTTCCCAAACTTTAATATGGAAAGCTCCTCCGCTTTGCATTTGATACCAATTAAACCTCAATACCATTCCAGTTGCACTAAATTTAATTGCGGTTGAGTGTTGCGAACCAAAATTTATACCATCTTCAGAAGTACCATCATCATATGCATATTCTATCACTGTTTCAGCTTGCGGAATTACAGAAACCTCTCCAGAGCGAAGACTCTCTTCTCCACTAGGATGTACCCATGAAACAGCAAAACTATAGTCTGAATTATTCATTAATCCCGTCGCCATGAATGAATTGTCCATTACGCCAGTTGCTATAATTGCATTATCTTGAAAGACATTATATGTTACACCAGCTATTGAATCAACTGAGTTCCATGAAATCATTGCACTAGCATCCATACCATCAGCTGTTATACCTGTAGGAGCTCCATACATTGTATTTACATAAATCCCAAAATTATCAACCCATAATCCTGTACCTGGTTCTGGCGTTGGATTATAATCATCATCATCATAGCGAGTTTCAAATTTAAATCGTACTGTCTTTCCTTGGAAATCAGATAAATCCATCATTACATTTCCATTAAATGCTAACCCTGGTTCATAAGTTTGCCAATCCAATGAGCCTGGTCTAGAACCTATATCTGGATCGCAATAATCATAAAAAACATCGTTCCAACTACCAAATCCTGAAGCAACCATCTGCTGCTCTTCATCGGCATTATCACTAAAAAGCACACTATCACCAGATCTTATTACAATATTATCAACTTGAAATCCTGTATCAGGATATGTAAGCCCAGTACACTCTGGATCACTCGTTGCATAACAAGGATCTGAAAGGAATGCAAACCTTATAATTATATTTTGACCAGAATAAGCACTTAAATTAAATGATTCATTATGCCAAGCTGACTGCTCAGCCCAACCTGGTAAACAACCTAAACCATTCCATGCACCGCCATAACCACACTCAAAATCATAACCATTATCTGAATATAAAGGACTAAAGGTAGAACCACCATCATCAGAAACAAGCACGACAGCTTGATCCCAACCATCTATTTCTGGATAGTCTGGAACAGCACCGGCAGCACCGGCGGCACTTTCAATATACCAATACATATCTGTATCCATAACAGCACCTGTAGAAGGTATATCAATAGGTGGTGTATCTAGATACTGAATCCAACTATTTAAATAGCCACCAACTTCCTCATCTCCAGCCCAATAACTATTTCCATTATTCGAATTAAAATCTGATGCATGCCATACTGCATCAATCTGCCTTACTGAAACACCATAATAATCATCCAAGTAACCGTCTATATCAGCGTCACCATCAGAATCAGGCATATCACATCTTAAATCAAACTTAAAATAAATATCATCATTATCAGCAATTTCTGGTATTTGGATATCAGGAGAAAGCATATTCCAAAAAGCTCTAGCTGAATCTAAGGCCGATCCTTCTGCATCCGTAGTCTCATTGTTTGGTGAATTAAAACTATAATCAGGAGAACTTGAGTTCCCATCACTGTGCATCCAGCCTGCATCAGGAATCCAATCACTAACATCTCCTTCAAAATCTCTATAATAGATATTAGTTTCATATCTACTGTTATAGTTTGCTGGAGGTGTCTGCTCTACACCAAGCGCACGAGCTGACTTTTTATTTGTATTTTTAACCTTTGCGGAAAGAATTCCGACCAAAGGAATTAACGCATAAATAATTATTTTTTTCATATTTATTCCTTTTATTTAATTTTAAAATTTGAAGTTCATTCCAAATTGATGAGTATAATTTAATTCACCATAATCAACTAAGGCATAATCTAAATTTAAGACTAACATCCTTATATTCCATTTTAGTCCTCCCCCTAATGCAAGTCTTGCAGTATCATGATTCAAGTGCATACCACTTCTTACGAAAGCTATATTATTCCAAGAATACTCCATACCTACATTTCCCATCAATAAATTATCTATTGGGTCAACGGCATCCAGAGCCAATGTTAATTTATGTATTTGATTTTTTATATAATAACTATCTTTACCAATTAAATCAGTTTTTATCCCCATTCTAAAAATTAATGGTAATGGCCAAGATTTAGTAACTGACTGTATTGGTTCATCTGTAATTGGATCCTTATCTATCTCGAGAGATTCACCAGAATAATTCACCTCTGAACCAAAATTGCTAACAGACATACCTAAAATCAAACCCCATAACCCAGTGTCAAAAACAGAGCCAATATCTATTGCTACGGCTTCTGCCCCCATCGAAAAATTTGTATAAGTTTCTCGTATCATTTTTACAGTCAGTCCTAGATTCAATCTGTCCGTCATTCTTCTGGCATAAGTCAAGCTTAACGCAAAATCATACACTCTAAATTGGCCTCCAGTACCATCTGATTCAACCGTAGATGTTTCCTCCATCAAACCTGAATCTAAATAAAATAAATGACCACTAACAAAATCACTTGCAGTCATTTTTCTACCGAAACCTAAAACATGATGAGAAATGCCAACACTATATAATGATGTCTTACTCATATATACATCACTTTGCTTAATTCTTGCTATACTTGCGGGATTATATGGAACTGATTCAACTCCTATTCCAGCAGCAACTTGCGCCCCTGCCATACCAACAGCCCTAATACCTGTTTCTAATTTAAGAAAATTAAATGCTGCCGTGGCTTCCTTTGTAACTATATCTGGCTGATTTCCAAATATGATACAAGAAGTAATTATTAATAAACTAGCTTTCTTTAAGTTTTTCATCAAATTCCCTTTATCTAACAACTGCAAACTTACTGATATGTTTCTGACCATCAGCTTCTACAGTAAAAATATATAAACCCGGAGAAATTTCCTGATTATTGCTTGTTCTTAAATCCCAAAACTCAGATGATAGGAATGTATCATCATGCTCTAAGACTCTAATAAGTTCTCCGGAAATTGTATAAATTTTAATTGTACATTTTTCAGGTAACTTAGTAAACGCCATTCTTTTTGAATATTTAGTTTCATTCATTCCTGATGCGACAATATATGGATTTGGTACTACTTTAATTTTTTCTAAATCTTCTTTTGTCACCTGTTCTGCTTTTCCAAAGTCAGACATATCTAAAATCCAAGAATCACCATCAGCAAAAGCACGCTTCATTGTAATTTCTATTCTGTCATTTTCATTATACATCCAAGGTGTTTCTATATCTAAATCAGTTTCACCTTGACCCAAGCAACACGGATCGTTTGGACAATTTATATCAGAATATGGCAGTGATATCAAGTCTAAATCCATCATAAATGTCATATACAAATAATCACCACAAGCATCTGTTGCACCTTGCTCAATGTGGGAATGAGGATAATAAGTTGAATCCGTGACTCCAGATTCTAAAAATCGAATTTCAATCCCCCTAACATAGCTTGTAATTTCAATTGGGCTTGTATCCGGATTATTATCATGGTCATAAGTATTTGAAGCTGGTCCTAAATA
>MDTB01219624.1_pt1 | contig 12520 bp, 13 predicted proteins | sample 811161 | NCBI WGS metagenome assembly MDTB01 (sample SAMN05326650, study PRJNA326480) | marine metagenome | isolation source: seawater | place: Mediterranean Sea | collected 2009 | reverse complement strand
TGGAAAAAAAATAATAAATTATGCTGAAATATGCTGCAAAGAACTCCAAATTTCTAATTTGTGGATGAATGCTAGAATTAAAGCTTTAAAATTTTACCTAAAATTAAATTATATTGATTCAGAAATTAAATATGATATAAAGGGTATTGGTTTACATCATTTTTTGTACAAAAAAATCTAATGAAATTTGATAAAAATTTATTTCTTCTTTTAATATTTTGTAATTTATGTATTTCTCAAAAAATGGATTTAGAAATACTTCATGGAATTAAAAACCCTGACTTGGTTGGTGATACAATTAGGCTTGAAAAAAACACATTTCAAGCATTTAAAAAAATGCGAAATGCCGCCAAAAAAGATGGTATAGATTTAAAAATTGTTTCCTCATACAGATCTTATGAAAGACAAAAACTAATATGGAATAATAAATTTATTAAATACACCCAAGAATTTAAATTAGATCCAAAAGAAGCAATAGATGAAATTATAAGATTTTCAACCATTCCTGGAACATCTCGCCATCACTGGGGAACGGAAATTGACATTATAGATGGTAAGTTTTCTGATGAAAAAAATGTTTTAATTTCAGAAAAATTTATGAAGGGTGGAATTTTTTTTAATATAAAAAAATGGTTAGATAAAAATTCTGAAAAATTTGGGTTTTATATTACTTATGATGATGATCCTAATAGAAAGGGATTTGAATATGAGCCTTGGCATTTCAGTTATTATCCAATTTCAAAAAAAATGCTTTCATTATTTTTAAAATCTGATTTAAAAAAAATTATAAAGACTGATGAAATAAAAGGTTCTGAATACTTTACGGATGAGTTTATTGAAATGTATAAAAAAGAATACCTTCTTGATATCAATAAGGTTTTAAAATAATAACATCCCTTCAATATAATTATATTTGCTGTAATAAATTAATATACATTAAATTTTGACTCATTCTAAAAAGGTTCTATTATTAATTTTAGATGGTTGGGGAATTTCAAAGAATCCTGACTATTCTGCTATTGATAAAGCTAAAACACCATTTATTGATTCACTTAATAAAACCTATCCATCAGCAAAACTTAAAACACATGGTAAAAGTGTTGGTCTTCCTGAAAATCAAATGGGAAATAGTGAAGTCGGTCATATGAATATTGGAGCTGGTAGAATAGTTAGTCAAGAATTAGAAAAAATTAATAATTCCATTAAAAATAAAACATTTGAAAATCAGCCAGTATTACAAAACTGTTTAGATTCAGTTAAATTATCTGGCAAGAATTTACACTTAATAGGCCTGCTATCCGATGGTGGAGTTCATTCACATATTAATCATTTAGAAAGTATAATAGATATTTGTGTAAAGAAATCGATTGAAAACGTTTTTATTCACTGTTTTACTGATGGTAGAGATGTTGATCCTAAATCAGGAATTGAATTTTTAAAAAAAATTAATGAAAAAATTAATTCTTCAAAATATGTATTAGCGTCAGTTATTGGACGCTATTTTGCTATGGACAGAGATAATAGATGGGAACGTATTAAAAAGACCTATGATCTTTTGGTTAAAGGTTATGGGGAAAAATCAAATAATATTATAAAATCTGTTCAAGATTCATATGACTTGGGAATAACTGATGAATTTATTAATCCTATTATATTAGTTGATAATAATAATTATCCTAAAGCAACTATTAAAGATGGTGATAGTGTTATTTTTTTCAATTTTAGAACTGACAGAGGAAGACAACTTACTGAAGCATTGACTCAGAAAGACTTTACGAACTTAGAAATGAAAAAATTAAATATTGAGCTCATTACAATGACTGAATATGATAATTCTTTTAATGGTGTAAAAAGTATATATGATTCTAAGAATATTGAAGAAACGTTGGGACAAGTTATTTCAACAAATAATAGATCTCAATTAAGAATTGCTGAAACTGAAAAATATGCACATGTAACATTTTTTTTTAATGGAGGAAAAGAATCTCCTTTTAAAAATGAACAAAGAATACTTTGCCCATCTCCAAAAGTTCCTACATACGATCTAAAACCAGAGATGAGTGCCATTGAAATTAAAAACTCTGTTTTGAAAGAATTAGAAAAAAAACATGCTGATTTCATATGCTTAAATTTTGCTAATCCAGACATGGTTGGCCATACTGGAAATATGGAAGCTGCAATTAAAGCATGTGAAACAGTAGATCTATGTTGTAAAGAAATAGTAAAATCTGGAAACAAAAATAATTATTCTACAATTATAATAGCTGATCATGGCAATTGTGATATAATGAAGAATTTGGATGGAACTCCTAACACAGCCCATACAAAAAATTTAGTTCCTATAATTATTGTTGACAATGATATCAAAGAAGTTAAAAATGGTATTTTAGCAGATGTTGCCCCAACAATTTTAAAATTAATGAACCTAAAAAAACCCAAATTAATGACAGGAAAGTCTTTAATTGATTAATATGAGAAATAAAATAATATTACTATTTATTCTTCTTTTTATAAGCTGTAAATCAAAAACTGATGATTCTAAAAAAGAATCAAATAATTCTGACGATAATATTGATTTAATTGGAGAAGATATTATTGGTTTTTTTGATAGATCGGAATTACTTAAACATCCCTATTCTTTATGGTTTGACAGAAATTATGAAAATTATAAAGTCAATGATCAAATAATTGAAAAAATTAAACCATACAATGAAGATTTTGAAATAACAATTTTCATGGGTACATGGTGTGAAGAAAGCCAAAAAGATTTACCAGTTTTTTTTAAAATTTTAGATTTAGCTAAAGTAAAGCCTGAAAAAATACAACTGATTGGAATGACTGAGGATAAGAAGACCCCTGATAATCTTGAAAAAGACTTAGATATTTTTAATATTCCAACTTATATTTTCAAAAAAAATGGCGAAGAGATTAATAGAATTGTTGAGTTTCCAGTTGAAACTTTAGAAAAGGATTTTTATAAAATAGTCAGTGGTCAGGAATATAAAAATATTTATGCTGATTTTTGAAAAATGAGTTTAATTAAGTCATCTGAAGAAATTGAACTAATAAGAGAAAGTGCTTTGTTAGTTTCCAAAACACTTGGAATGCTTACAAAAGAAATCAAACCTGGTATCAATACATTATATTTAGATAAGTTGGCTGAAATTTTTATAAGAGACCATAACGCTGAGCCCGGTTTCTTAGGTTTATATGATTTTCCTAATACTTTATGTATAAGTCCTAACTCTCAAGTGGTTCATGGAATTCCAAATAAAGAAGAATTAAAAAATGGTGATGTTTTGTCAATAGATTGTGGAGTTTTGAAAAACGGATTTTATGGTGATCATGCATATACTTTTGAGGTTGGCATTGTAGATAGAAAAATTAAAAAACTGTTAAAAATTGCAAAAGAATCACTTTACTTGGGCATTAATGAATTTAAAATAGATAACAGAGTTGGTGATGTAGGTTATGCAATTCAAAATCATAATGAATATCATGGCTATGGTGTAGTTCGTGAGTTGGTTGGTCATGGATTAGGTAAAAAAATGCATGAAAAACCAGAGATGCCAAACTATGGCAGAAAAGGAACTGGAAAAAAATTCAAAGAAGGAATGGTTGTAGCTATAGAACCAATGATAAATTTCGGAACATCAAAGATTAATCAATTAAATGATGGTTGGACAATTCTTACCGCAGACAACCAGCCAAGTGTACATTTTGAGCATAACGTTGCAATTATTGATGGCAAACCTAATTTGCTATCAACTTTTGATTATATATATGAATCCTTGGGTATAAAAAGTGATGAAGAGAATAAGTTTAAAAAAGAAAATTGAATTTATTAATTAAAATCTTACTTAATTGGATCCCAAGAAAAATATTAATTTCACTTAGTATTTTATTAAGACCATTTCTTGATGTTTTTTTTAGAGGAAAAAAATTTCATGATCCAATCAACAACAAATCATATTGCAAGTTTTTACCCTATGGATACAAAAATATAAGAGAAAACGCACTTAGTCCTGGATCTCTGTCATTAGAGAGACATAGACTACTGTGGTTATATTTAAAAAAAGAAACTGAAATTTTTCAATCTACACTTAAAGTTTTGCATATTGCACCAGAACAGGCTTTTTATCAAAAATTTAAAAAATTAGATAATATAGATTATATAACTTATGATTTGAATTCACCTTTGGCTCAAATCAAGGGTGATATTTGTAATATGCCATTTTCAGAAAATGATTTTGATATTGTTTTATGTAATCATGTCCTAGAACATGTATTAGACGATATTTCAGCAATAAAAGAAATCTACAGAGTTTTGAAAATCGGTGGTTTTGCAATTCTTCAAGTACCAATAGATATGAATAAGAAACTAACTTTTGAAGATTCTTCAATAACAGAAAAAGAAGAGAGGAAAAAAATATTTGGCCAATACGACCATGTTAGAATATATGGTCAAGACTATTTTAATAGACTAGAAAAATCAGGGTTTAACGTTGAAAAAAATTTTTATTGTAACAATTTTAGTGATGAAGAAATTAGAAAATACAGCTTAAATAAAAATGAAATTATTCCCGTTTGCAGAAAACTAGTTTAGATTAATCTTATCAAAATTTTTTGACAGAAAAACATCAACGTCTTTATTTTCATTTAAATAAATAATCATAACTTCAATTTCTTCAATTTTCGAAATCAAATCAATTGAATTTTGTAATGGCATTGCCATGAAAGCTGTTGCGTAGGCATCAGCGGTAATACAATCTTTAGCAATTACAGAAGTACCTAGAACATTTGTTTCATAAGCCTTACCATTCTTTGGGTTAATTGTATGGACTATTTTTTCGCCAGAAAACTCATCAATTATAAATTTTCTATAATTTCCAGATGATGCTAAAGCAGAATTATTTAATAATATTTTTTTAAAAAAATTTTTGCTGTTTGGATTTACTGGATTTGTTATTCCAACTCTCCAAAATTCATTAGAAACCAGATTTTTACCACTAGCAACCATTTCACCTCCAATTTCTACTAAATGATTGTTAATTTTTTTATCCTTAAAAAGCTTTGAAATAATATCTACACAATATCCTTTTGCAATTGCATTAAAATCAAGAAAAATTTCCTTTTTTTCTTTAACAATCAAGTTATTTATTAATGATACTTTTTCGAATCCAGTAAAGGATAACAAGCTATCAATATTAATTTTTTGAATATTATCATCAATTGGCCCTAATCCATATGCTTTAGTTATAATTCCAATAGTTGGATCAAAAAATCCATCTGTTAAATTCCATATTTCTTTAGATTTGTTAAAAACATTCACAAAATGTTCATCAACTTTTACTGACTCAATACCTTGATTAATCTTTGAAATATCTGAACTTTCAATATAAGTTGATAAGGACTGGTTAATTACGTTGAAAATCGAGTCAATTGATTTTTTTACATTAGGTTCAGGATTTTCTGATATATATAGAACTTTATATGTTGTACCTAAAGCAATACCTTGAATTGTATGAATATTGGGTTGAGGATCTTGTTTACAACTTGACAAAATTGTCAAGAATAAAAGTATACTAAAGAATTTTTTCAAAATCAGTGAAATTAACTATGTAATCAGAATTTTTAAAAACAGGATAATCATAATTTTCGGCATTTGCTAAACCAATTCCTGCATATAATAAAATTGCATTAAAATTATCTGCATGATCTTTTAATTTTTTGATATATTTTTTGTCAATATTTTTAGGGTTTTTAGGGTATTCAATGGCTTTTACAACAACGAAGTACAACTTTTTATTTTTTAAGCAAACAAATTGAGGATCTTTTTTGAGTTTACTATTAACAGATAGAAACTCATATTTCATTTTTTCAAGTTTTTTACCAGCAAAATTCATTGCAACCTGATGAAGCTCTAAATCAGTTAGGGGTTCTGGAAGAAAACTATCCTCCAAAGTCATCAAATCTTACATTTTCGGGTGGGACTCCAAAATCATCAGCCATTTTTTCAACAGCCTGGTTCATTAGTGGTGGCCCACAAAAATACACTTCAATATCCTCTGGGGATTCGTGATGCTGTAGATAATTATCAATTAATGTTTGATGAACGAAACCAACAAAACCATCTCCGTCTCCATCTAAACCATCTTTAACTTTCCAGTTATCTTCTTTTGTGGGTTCAGAAAGAGCAATATAAAATTTAAAATTTGGATAATCTTTTTCAAGAGCTTTAAAATGATCAACATAAAAAAGCTCTCTTTTAGATCTACCACCGTACCAAAAATTAACTTTTCTTCCACTTTTTAAGGTTCTAAATAAATGATACAAGTGAGACCTCATTGGTGCCATTCCTGCCCCCCCTCCAACATACAGCATTTCAGACTCAGAATGATTTATAAAAAACTCACCATAAGGTCCTGAAATTATAACTTTGTCACCAGGCTTTTTTGAGAAAATATATGATGATGCAACGCCTGGATTAACATCCATCCACCCATCAGCTTTTCTATCCCAAGGTGGGGTTGCAATTCTTACATTTAACATTATTTCTTTACCTTCTGCTGGATAAGAAGCCATTGAATATGCTCTTTCAACTGTTTCAGGGTTCTTCATTTTTAAATCCCACAATTTAAACTTATCCCACTCTAATTTAAATTTTTGAGCATCATCGGGGTGCTCATCAGGGTGAGCACTAATGTCAATGTTTTTATAATCAATTTCACATTCAGGGATTTCAATTTGTATATAACCACCTGCCTTATAACCCATATCATCGGGAATCTTAACAACAAACTCCTTAATAAAAGATGCAACATTCCAATTTCTTACAACAGTTGCCTCCCACTTTTTAATTCCAAAAACTTCTTCCGGAACTTCAATTACCATATTTTGTTTAACTTTTACTTGACATCCTAATCTCCAACCATCTGCTATTTCTTTTCGACTAAAGTGTGGTGACTCAGTTGGAAGTATTTCACCTCCACCCTCTTTCACAACACACTTACATTGAACACAAGTTCCACCGCCTCCACAAGCTGATGGAAGAAATATTTTGTTATTTCCTAAAGTAGATAATAATGTTCCGCCTGACGAAACCTCCACTTCATTATCTCCATTAACGAGTAAAGTAACAGGTCCAGATGGTAAGAGTTTAGCTTTTACACCCAAAAGCATAGCAACTAGAAGAAATATTATTAAAAGGAAAACTATTACGCTAAGAAAAATATATGTTGATATCGATGTCATAATTTATAGTTTAATTCCCATAAAACTCATAAATCCCAGAGCCATTAGGCCAGTTATAATAAATGTTATTCCAAGTCCTCTCAATGGAGCAGGAACATTTGAATATGCCATTTTTTCTCTTATTGCAGCAATAGCAACTATTGCTAAAAACCAACCTACACCAGAGCCAAATCCATAAACTGCGGCTTCACTAATACCTGAAAAATCTTTAATCTGCATAAATAATGATCCGCCCAATATTGCACAATTAACAGCTATTAGAGGTAGAAAAATTCCTAATGATCCATATAATGAAGGTGAAAATTTTTCAACAATCATTTCAACCAATTGAACCATAGAAGCAATAACGGCTATAAACATTATTAAACTTAAAAAACTCAAGTCAAGAGCAGCATATTCAGGACCAATCCAACTTAATGCACCATCTGATAAAAGATACTCATATATTAAATAGTTTAAAGGAACGGTAATGGTTAATACAAATATCACAGCAAAACCCATACCGACACCATTTTTCAAAGTCTTAGATATAGCTAAGTATGAACACATTCCTAGGAAATATGCAAAGACCATATTTTCTATGAAAATACTTTTTACAAAAAGGTTAGCATACTGTTCCCACATAACTAATTTTCTTCAATTAAAGTTGTATTTCTTGATCTTTGAAACCATATTATTATTCCAACTGTTATAAGGGCCATTGGAGATAACAGCATTAAACCATTATTAACGTACCCCATGTCATAAATAAAATCAGGAATGACCTGTATACCCATTAAATTTCCTGATCCCAAGAGTTCTCTAAAAAATGCAACTGCAATTAAAATTATTCCGTATCCAAATGCATTTCCAACGCCATCAAGAAAAGATTTCCAAACTCCATTTCCTAAGGCAAAAGCTTCTAATCTACCCATGACAATACAATTAGTAACTATTAGTCCAATAAAAATGGAGAGTTCTTTACTTACATCATATGCGTAAGCTTTTAAGAATTGATCTACTAAAGCAACCAAAGATGAAATAACTACTAAAAATACAATTATACGAATCCTATTTGGTATCAAGTTTCTAAGCACAGAAATGATAACATTACTACAAGCCATTACAAAAATAACAGAAAGTGTCATTACAATTGCCGGTTTGAGCTGAACAGTAATTGCAAGAGCAGAACATATTCCTAAAACTTGAACAGTTATGGGATTATTATCATCTAGTGGATCCTTAAGTAATTTTCTATTTTTCTTTGAAAAAAGAGGTTCTTTTCCTTTAGAAATAAAAAGATATAATGGATTTGTATTTTTTTTTCTCATATTTGGTTAGTATCAGAGTTTAGTTTTATTTTTTCAAAATACGCTAAATAATTATTCAATCTCTCTAAAATCATGTCAGTTACTCCATCACCCGTAATAGTAGAACCGGATATAGCATCAACTTCGTGATCATCCTTATCTAAGTTATCTGGATCATTATTCCCCTTTAAGACAGTAACCCCAACTAATTCGCCTTTGGAACTAAATACTTTTTCATTAACAAAACTATTTTTAAACCAATCTTTAGTTATTTCAGCACCTAATCCAGCTGTTTCACCTTTATGGTCAAAAGAAACTCCTTTTATAGTTTTTAAATCTTTTTTAAGAGACATGTAACCCCAAATAGCATCCCATAATCCTGTTCCTCTTAATTCTATAATATAATATTTTTCAGATTCAATCTCAGCAATAAAAAGAGGAAAATGTTGATCTTTGTAGTCTTTTTTAACCTCTTTTGCTAAAACAATTTCTGAGAAGGGATTAATTTGATCATTTACAGAACCATCAAATTTAAGTGCAAGTTCCTCAATTATATATTTTTTATAAAGCTGCTCTGATTCATCTCTTGTAACATTTATCCCAACCGTGGATAGAATGTTTTGCATTTTTTCTTTCCGAATATTTTCATTTTGTAAATCTTTTAAAGATTGTGAAGTAAAAGCCAAAACAGTTGCCACAACCAATACCATGATTGCTGCAAATAAAAAAGTATATAAATTTGAATCTCTGTTCATAACTTTATGCTAATTCAACCGTTTGTTTTAACTGTCTTTGTTTTCTTTTTTTAATATTAGCCTCAATTACATAGTGATCAATAGTTGGAGCAAAAACATTCATCAATAGTATAGCTAACATAACTCCCTCAGGATAAGCTGGATTAAACACTCTGATTAAAATACAAAATAAGCCAATTAATAAACCATAAATCCATTTACCCTTTTGTGTTTGAGCAGCAGAAACTGGATCTGTAGCCATAAAAACAATTCCAAAAGCAAATCCACCAACCAGTAAATGATTCATCCAACTGAAACTCATAAGCTCATTTGCACCCCACAGATTGAATAATATTCCTGTTATTGCTGCTCCAATAACACTTCCAAGCATTATTCTCCAACTTCCAACTCCTGTATAAATTAATATAAAGGCACCAATTAATACCATCAAAGTTGAGGTTTCAGCAATTGATCCAGGTACAGAGCCCATAAACATATTTATACTTTCATATGGGACAGAACTACTGCCTGATGCCAATATTCCTAAAATTGTTTCACCTGAAACTCCATCAATATTTGATGCTTCTGAAACCCATACTTGATTTCCCGACATATATGTTGGATATGCAAAGAAAGCAAAAGCTCTTGCTGTAAGTGCTGGATTTAAAATATTCATTCCGGTTCCCCCAAAGGCTTCCTTGCCTATGATAACTGCGAACGCAACGGATAAAGCTACCATCCATAATGGGATATCTACTGGCATAATCATTGGAATTAATAAACCTGTAACCAAATAACCTTCGTTAACTTCGTGACCCCTGAAAACAGCAAATGCGAACTCAATTGCTAGTCCAACAATATAAGATACAGCAATCATTGGTAAAATTTTTAATGAGCCATGAATAACAGCATCCACCCAGCTGTAATCAATATTTAATTGAGAGTAATATTGAAAACCTGTATTATAAATTCCATAAAACAAGGCTGGCAAAAGTGCAAGAACAACTGTAATCATTGTTCGTTTTAAATCAACAGCATCTCTTATATGAGCACCATGTTGAGTAGTATGATTTGGAACATAAAGAAATGTGTCGAGAGCGTTAAAAGCTGGAGCAAATTTTTCCCACTTTTCGCCCTTATTAAAGGGTGATTTTAATTTATCTATTGTATTTCTTAATTTCATATTTTAATTAAATTATCCAACTTCATTAATCATTAAATCTAATCCTCGTCTAATAATAAATTGGGCCTCAATTTTTGATGAAGATGAGTAATCAATTAATGAAAAGTCCTCAGGAGCAACTTCGTAAATACCTAAGCTTTCCATTTTTTCTATATTCTCAGCCATACATTCTTTAAGCAATTGCATTGGAAATATATCCATTGGAAAAACTTTTTCCATTTCACCAGTTACAACAAAAGCTCTTTCTTCTCCGTTAAGATTAGTATCCAAATCATATTGTTTATTTGGAAATAGCCATGAAAATGAAGTTTTGTAAGCACTTGGAACTTCATTATTTACAAATGGCATCCAACCAAACATTCTATAATTATTACCCTCTCTTAATATTGATAGAGTGTTATTGTAAAAACCTAAGTAATTTTGATATTCAACTTTCTTTCCAGTCAAAACATCTCCATTAATAAATCTTAATGATGAAATATTTTCTATACCGCATTCATCAACAATATCTTTCAATTTAGATCCGATTAAAGTTTTGAAATATTTTGGGGTCTTTACAGGCGGTCCAGCTACTGCAAGAGTTCTTATAGGATTATATAAACCTGTTTTGAAAAGTCTACCTATAATAGCAACATCTTCAGCTCCAATTGTCCAAACTTTATCTCCAATATTAATCGGATCAATGTGGTGTATTTGAACACCCACATTTGCAGATGGATGAGGACCAGAAATGGTATACAAGTTAACATTCTTAATTTCACTAATAAATGATGAATTATTTTTTTCTACACATATGTTTATTTGACCTTTAGTTAATTTTGATAGAACCTCAATTCCTAATTTAAATTCTTCTTCTTGATCTTTTAGAACAAATGAAAGGTTTGCTGAGATTGGTGCACTATTGAAAGCGGAAATAAATATAGATTTTGGGATGTCTGAAGGATTAGCAATGATATCATATGGTCTCTGTTTTATAAAGGGCCAACAGCCGGAACCGAGTAATATTTCTTTTATTTTTTCTGAACTATATTTTTTGAAATTTATTGGCTTAGAAATATTTTTGTTTTGTTTAGGAATTGTATTTATTATAATTTCAATTATTTTTCTTTTTGCCCCTCTAACAATGTCTTGAACTACTCCGTCTACTGGTGAACAAAACTTGATCATTTCATTTTTCTTGGAATTGAATATGGTTTCACCACAATGAATTTTATCACCGATCTTCACAACCATTTTAGGAACTATTAAGTGAAAGTCTGAGGGGTTTAACGAAACTGATTTTGGATATGCAGTCTTTTTTATGACGCTCTCTGCAGCACCTTTTAAATTAATGGTTAAACCATTTTTAATCGTGATGTCGTTTGACATATTAATTTAACTCAAAAATATTGTGCAAATTTATTAATTAAAAGCTTTAAGTAAAAGGTGATTGTCAATTTATTTTTTACAATTCTTTTTATTTATACTCATTCTAAATAAAACAATCCTTTCTCTTTTTTTTTAAACTATATTTACCCCAAAATGGAATTATATTTCAATTTATTTTTTTTATATTTTTTTATTTTATTTGGAACCAATACTCAATCTCAAAATTTCTACGTTCCAGAAAATATTAAATCTGTATTATTACTAAAAAACGGTTCTAATGTTCAAAATATAAATCTGGGGGACAGTTTTGAACTTAGTTTTGATGACCTTAATGCTAATGAAGAGTATTACTATTATCAAATTAACCATTATGACTATAATTGGGAACCATCAAAGATGAGAAAATCTGATTATTTAGATGGATTTGATGACAATAGAATTAGAAATGTAAAGAATTCTTTTAATACTTTAAAGGCATATACACATTACAGTATTAAAATACCAAACAACGATGTCAAAATCAAAGTTTCTGGTAATTATTCGATAAGTATACACTATTCTAATGGGGAAAAAATTTTTGAAAAATATTTTTCTGTCATTGAAAACCTATTTAAAATTCAGATAACTATTAACAGATCCAATTCAATTGAAAATATAGATTCAGTTCATAAATTAAAATTAAAGATTAATTG
>MDTB01014073.1_pt1 | contig 12520 bp, 6 predicted proteins | sample 811161 | NCBI WGS metagenome assembly MDTB01 (sample SAMN05326650, study PRJNA326480) | marine metagenome | isolation source: seawater | place: Mediterranean Sea | collected 2009 | reverse complement strand
TGCAGGCTTGGGGACGATAACACCTGCATCGGGATCCGTTGGGCCCGCGGCCGCGGTAATCATCGGTCTTACCGCTGGAGTTGTTTGCTATTTCGCGACCATCACCTTGAAAAATCGTCTCAACATCGACGACAGTCTGGACGTTTTCCCCGTACATGGCGTCGGTGGCGCCCTGGGCACAATCCTTGCCGGTATCTTCTGTGCGCCCGCGTTGGGACTGTTTTCGGGGAATGGCTTTTCCGATGGCGTATCTAGCATTGCGGGCCAGCTTTATGTGCAAACGTTCGGTGTGGTCGTGACTTTCGTGTTTGCTTTAGTAGCCAGTTGGATTTTGTTGAAGTTGGTCGATGGTTTGATCGGACTCCGAGTCGATGATGACGAGGAGACAGAAGGCCTCGATCTCATCCTTCACGATGAAAGAGGTTACGATTTATAGTGGCGTCGATTAGCTGGGGGTAGAGCCGCGAGTGAGCTCGAGCTTTACCCCGAGTTTTTTGAAGGACGCTTTGGATTCAACAATTTCCCAAATGGTAAGCGGGTTGTCGTAACGCCACAGGTCAGGAAATGTCAGCTTTAATCTATGCTTCTTCGCCTTGGCGTTAAAATCTTCAACGACGCTCAATACGGGTGCGTGTTTTAAGATTACGGCGAGCCGAAGCAGCACGACCATGCGAGCGGCTTTTTCGCGTTTTTTGGATGGCAGGTGATCGAATAGGTGATCAGGAATCTTTCCTCGATGACCTCGCAGTAATCGGCTCATCAATTCCTGATCTCCTTGAGAAAAACCAGGCAGATCTGAGTTTTCTATCAGGTATGCGGAGTGTCGATTGTAGTGTTTCTGTGCAATTCCGACGCCGATTTCGTGCAGGCGACCCGCCCAGCCCAATAGATCGATATCATTCTCGGAAAGCTTCCAAGGTTTGGCCACTGATTCTCCTAGGTGCCGGGCGTAGTGAGCGACGAGGTCAGCGACTTCGTGGTCTGCATGATATCGGGTCAACATGGCCTGAACCGTTCGCTCTCGGACGTCCTCGTGACTCAAGCGCCCTAGCAGGTCGTAAATCACTCCCTCGCGCAAAGCACCTGAGGATGTTCTGAGTGTGTCGATATCTAGCCCATCAAAGATGGCCAGCGCGATAGCGACACCGGCAGTGATGACAGACTTGCGTCTATCACTCAAGCCTTCCAAATCTATGGCATCAACGTGCTGAAATTTGATTAGCTTTTTACGCAGTTCTTTTAACGAGCGATGGTTGATCCCTTCATCGGACCAACCCTCAGCGATAGCCAAATGTTCGATAGCCTGAAGCGTCCCCGATGAGCCGACAGCCTCTTCCCAGCGCCCCTTCTTGAAGTTCCGTCGGATGTGTGACACCTCAACACGTGCTCGATCGTAGGCTCGCTTAAAATTTTCTTTGGTAATACTGCCGTCTGGAAAGAAGGCATCGGAGTAGCTGACGCAGCCAAGCTGCAGACTTTCTAGGCGTTTTGTTTCAAACCGGCGACCGATAATAAACTCTGTGCTACCGCCGCCAATGTCGATTACTAGTCGTTCTAACTGATCATCTGCCAGTGTATGGGCTACGCCGAGATAGACTAGGCGAGCCTCCTCATGGCCATAGATAACGTCGACTGGCGTTCCAAGAATGTCCTCTGCGGGATCTGTGAATTCGTGCCGATTCCAGGCCTGTCTCAGTGCATTCGTTCCCACGGCGCGAAGTTGGTCGGGTTTCACGCGCTCTATCAATTGCTGAAATCGCTCTAGGCAGGCTAGGCCACGGGCAATCGAGTCGGGATGTAACTGGTGATCGGAAAGATTCTTACCGAGCTGAACTTTTTCAGCCAGAACCTCGATGGGTCGCAACTCGCCGTGCTCCAGTCTGGCAATGATGAGATGGAATGAGTTACTGCCGATATCGATGGCAGCGAAAATTGACGCCGCCTCCACGGATGGACTCGAGAGAAGCACAGTGTTGCTAGCAGTCACTTAGTTAATGCTCGTGCTGGGATTCGTGAAGAGTAACTCATCTTAGCGCCTACTTGGGACATTGCCATGTTGGCTGATTGCATAATGTCATTTGATTGTTGCCAACATCCACAATGAGTAACCGACTGTATTCAGGGCTCGAATCGAACATCATCGATTCGAAACTGGGTCCCGTTGTGATCTCTCGCCCAGATGACTAGACCGGTGTTTACCCGCGTGATGTCTAACCCGGTATTCGTAAAACTGGACATGGGTACCCGAACTGTTTGCCATTGGCTTGTCGGTTGAGTGGTTAGATCTATGTGCTGCGATGAGCAAGGGTAGACGCAATCTAGCTTAACTTGGTAATCGTCGGGGCCTGTCAGGTGTTTCAGGTCAAAGACGAGGTTTCCTTGTGCATACCCGCTAAGGTCTTGAGGCCAAAACGTTTCAAAGAACACCGCGGCATAGTCGAATGGGGATTCATGCCGGATTTCGAGGACAGATCCCCGCTGATCATCAATCACCCATTCCCAGCTGATGCTGTCGCATGCCAAGCCACCGTCGTTACTACACACATAGTAGCTGGGCGCGTCGAACGCGCTGATGCCTCGTTCAAAAATGGGCTCTACCGCGCCATCTCTGAGCACCCAGAACGGAGTCTCTGCGGGTCCCGAGGTGTCACCACCATCTGGGAATGTTGCTTCCACGATGCCACTGTCGGGGTTCAAAGGATCTTCCGTTAGCAGGGGAAGCGTCGCTGAATCGCTGTAGGACAGACCATAGCCCTTGGCAAACAGGTGAGCCGCCACCGGGAGTTCTGCATTCAAGTGATTGACTGCCGCGCCGGGCCAGGCGAAGGGCAGTCGACCCTCAAAGTCACTGTCATCGGTTGCGAACAACACATCAGCAATGCCAGCGGCTTCGGTGCCAGGTAACCAGGCAGCGATAAACGCATCTGATAGGTTGAGCTCAGGATTGACGAACATTGGTCTGCCGCTAATGAAGACGGTAATGACTGGAATCCCTTGTTCGCGGAGCGTTTGCACGCCATTGAGATGTTCTGCACCCCCACCAGACCAATCGAGATTGCTGCGATCGCCTTGACCCTCGGCGTATGGACTCTCGGAGACCACGACGATGACAGCATCAGGTAGGGTTTGATAGTTACCTATAACCGAATATTCGAGGGTGCCACCACCTGCAGCCAACACGGTTTCCAATGCCTGCTTGATCGATGTACTTCCCGGGAAGTCCGCGTTGCTGGTATCGGTCCCTTGCCAAGTCACAGACCAACCACCGGATTGGAAGGGCACACTGTCAGCGGCAGCACCGATAAGCAAAACCTTCATATCGCTTGTGAGTGGTAGTGCTGAGTCGTTATTTTTTAGGAGCACCTGCGAACGCCTGACAGCCTCGCGGGCAATTGCCCGGTGCTCGGTGCTCCCAACGACGGCAACAGGCTGGCGCGCCGGGTCAAACGACTGCTGCAACATACCGAGCTTCTGCTTCAACTCAATAATTCGGGTTACCGCCTCATCGATGCGCGCTTCGCTCACCTCGCCACGAATGACCTGATCGATCAGGGTCGTTCTGAAGTCACGCCAAGCGTAGGGCACCATCACCATATCGATGCCAGCATTAATCGCTTGGGCGCAGCTAGTATCGGAGCAGCCAGCCACCTGACCGATACCATTCCAGTCGCTGATGACCATGCCGCGAAACGCCATTTGGTCACGGAGTACACCCTCCAGCAGGGTTTGTGATCCGTGAACTTTGGCACCATTCCAGCTGTTGAACGTTGCCATGACAGTATCGACATCGGCTTCAAACGTGCCCAAAAAGCCCGAGCCGTGCTCGTCTAGTAGCTGATCGAGTGGCATGTTTGTCTCGCCTTGATCGGTTCCGCGCGCGGTACCACCGTCACCGATGAAGTGTTTTGCGGTCGCGGCAATACCCTGCGATTCAATGCCTTCCACCATGGCGGCTGCGTACTCGCGGACTAGAGTTGGGTCTTCTGAATAGCTCTCATAGGTCCGACCCCAACGATAGTCTTTGGCCTGCGCGACTGTGGGAGCAAAGGTCCAATCGATGCCCGTGGCACCTACCTCCGCTGCAGTCGCGACACCAATCTGTCGGATAAGATCAGGGTCATTGATTGCCCCAAGCCCGATGTTGTGCGGAAATATTGTCGCGCCGCGGACATTATTGTGGCCATGCACTGCATCGGTGCCCCAAATGATAGGGATGCCAATAGAGTTAGAAGACGTCTTTACCGAGGCTTCTCGCAAATCTCTGGCGAAGGCGAGCCAGTCAGAGACGGGCGCAGCGCGATTGCCACCGGGGTAGCTGCCGCCACCGCTCAATACGCTACCAATGCCGAAGGCCGTGATCTCCTGCAAGGTGATCGAGCCGATCTCGGTCTGAATCATTTGACCCACTTTTTGCTCGAGCGTCATATTCGCGACAATGTGGTGCGCGGGCGATATCCAAAGATTAAAAGTCTCGCCGTACGGAGTGGGATCCGCATTATCTCCGACACCATCATTATCCGAGTCTGATTGCTCTTGCGCGTCAAATGGAAAGGCATCAGCAAGGTCCTGAACGCCGTCATTATCATCATCAAAATCTGCATTGTTCCCGATACCATCCCCATCGGTATCGGTCGTCTCGCTTCGATCAGTGGGAAAGGCGTCTAGTGCGTTTCGAACACCGTCAAAATCCGTATCAATGAGCAGATAACTCAGCCACAGGGGACGTTTGGTGGCATCCTCCTCGGAGGTCGCGGCCGTGGCGGCTGGAAGCATTACTAGCACAAGGACAATGAGCGAGACTACTAGAGCAAGGCGTTGCCCGATTTCGAATATCGCTTTACTGTCTGAATGTCCGGTCGGTAATACCCGCAACTAAGATTCCTCCCATGTAGCCCCGTTGAGTGGCTGAGCAGTGCCGATCATTTGGAATGTCGGCCTGCTGCGAATGCTAATCTACCTAGGTGACGCGCGCACTCCGTTTTGAGGAGTGAGCTTATCCCTTCAGTAACTCACGAATGTTCTACAAGCGGCGCCGGCTAGCAAGTAAAATCGGCTGGGTTGGTCCAAACCGCGGATAACAGTGCAGTCACCCTGTAGCCGGTCAGGCTTTGTTTTTCAGGATCACATGCCATAATCCCCGCGCAGCATTGATGCAGACGCGCCATAACGAGGGATCTTATGTCTAACGAGAACAATTCAAACCCAGTAGCTGATTATCTGACGCAAGCAGCAGCAGACGCTTGGGATATCAGAGGGCTTGCTGACGGCACGACCACCAGAGATATTAAAAAGGTAGGCATCATCGGTGCGGGCACAATGGGTGGCGGTATCTCCATGAATTTCGCATCGATCGGATTCCCCGTGACGATCGTCGAGACTCAACAGGAAGCCCTCGACAGGGGACTTACGCGGATCCGGGGCAATTACCAGCGAAGCGCTGATCGTGGCCGATTTCCGGCCTCCGAGGTTGACGTTTGTATGGGCCAGTATTCACCAGCGCTAGATATGTCTGCACTGTCGGACTGCGATCTGATTATCGAAGCGGTGTTTGAGGATATGGACATCAAAAAGTCGGTATTTGAGACGCTCGATAAGGTCGCTAAGCCGGGTGCGATTCTCGCGACCAATACCTCAGCGCTAAATATCGACGAGATTGCAGCTGTAACCTCGCGACCCGAAGACGTCATCGGATTGCACTTTTTCTCGCCTGCGAATGTCATGCGGCTCCTTGAGATAGTGCGGGCAGAGAAAACTAGTGACGACGTGGTAGCGACATCGGTCGAGGTGGCGAAAAAGATTAATAAAGTGGCGGTGCTAGTGGGTGTTTGCCCAGGCTTCGTTGGGAACCGAATCTTGTTCGCGCGGCAGTACCAAGCTATTCGCCTCGTGTATCAGGGCGTCATGCCCTGGGATATCGACGCTGCGTTCAACGAATTTGGATTCAAAATGGGTCCGTTTCAAATGTCCGATTTAGCGGGTCTGGATATCGGTTGGCGACCGGGTGCCAACACGGCAAACCCCATCCGAGATCGCCTGTGCGAGCTGGATCGGCGAGGCCAGAAAACTGGGGCCGGCTATTACGACTATGACGATAGTCGGAAGCCGCAGCCCTCCGAGGTGACAGCTAAGATAATCGAGGAAGTAACCGGTGCCGAGCGTTCTCAGATGGCGGCTGACGACATCATTTATCAGTGCGTTGTGCCGATGATCAATGAAGCTTTAGCTATCATGGAAGAAAACAAAGCTCAGCGTGCGTCGGATATCGATATAGTGTGGATCAATGGGTACGGTTGGCCGATTGACAAGGGCGGCGTCATGTACTTCGCCGACAGCCTCGGTGCACAGCGCGTTGTAGAGGTGATGGAGCGACTAGCCGCAGACGATGATACCATTCGTATTTCGCCTAAATTGTACGAGTTGCTCGAGACTGGAACACGGTTCGTCGATGTCGATACAGGGGGCTTAAAAGTATAGCGAGTCAGGTGTGACTTATATCTCGGTGGTAGCGGCATAGATGGCGGTTGATCATCCAGCAGCAGGAGAAAGTAGGGCCGTCCCCGCGATTTTCGCTGAGACAGTCAACGACTCGGATCGCCTGTTTTGGCTCCTCAATATTGGTGGTTGGGCTGGCCTGTGCGTGGTCAACTACGTGAGTCTCTCGCTCCCGTACGACCAAGTCGATGTCAACTACATCGCACACAACATACTGCAGTCTGTGTTGGGCATCATTTTATCTGTTCCGCTGCGCAGAGCATTCCGCTCGACTTGGGACTGGTCGCTGACCAATCGTGTGATCGTTGCGAGCTTCCTTGTTTTATTGACCGCTACCGTTTGGACTGTTTTACGGCTTGCTTTGTTTCTCGAAATTACGGACGAAGAGGGGCTCTGGGGAGATTTCGGTGGCTGGCTATTTACATCACTCTTCGTATTCCTAACTTGGGTGGCGCTCTACCACGGCGTTAAATTCGCGCGATTGCTCGCTCGCGAGCGCGAGTCGTTACTGGTATTGGAGGCTGGGCGGCGTCAAGAGGCGTTCAAGCTGGTATCCGCTGAATCCGCTGCGCGAGAGGCCCAGTTGAAACTGTTGCGCTATCAACTCAACCCCCACTTTCTGTTTAATACCCTGAATTCTATTGCGGCGCTAATCGGAGCCAAGCGATCGGATGACGCGCAGACGATGTTGGCGGAGCTGTCTACGTTTTTGAGGTTCTCGCTCGAATCTGATCGAAATTTGACCATTTCTTTGCGAGATGAAATCGAGGCTCTGGACCTCTACTTACGGATTGAGCAGATTCGTTTTACTGATCGATTGACCGTGGATCAATATATCGACCCTCGGACTCTGGGTATGTCGGTACCTAGTTTGATTCTCCAGCCGCTGGTCGAAAATGCGATCAAGCATGCGATTGCCGGTGCCGAACTCGGTGGAAGTGTTACGATCTCGGCGAGACTGCAGCGCGATAAGCTTGTGTTGACCGTAGAAGACAGCGGTATTGGTAAGGAAGATATCGTTACCGAGGTGCCGGACTTATTTACAAAGCCCGGCTTCGGGCTGCGCAGCACGGCAGAGCGTTTGGAAAATCTCTACGGCGAAGACTTTAGCTTTAATGCGTCAAAGTCGCCGTTGGGAGGTTTGCGGATAGAATTACACTTACCGCAAGTGGGTGGATAGTAATGAACGACCTTTGCGTTTTATTGGTGGATGACGAGCCATTAGCACTGGACTACATGTCGGAACTTCTGTCGACGGTTGAGGGCATCGAGATAGTCGGGCGTTGCCGCAGTGGTCGAGAGGCGCTCGCCGTCTTGCAAACAGAATCCGTGGATCTCATGTTTCTGGACATTCAAATGCCGGGGCTGAGCGGCTTCGATGTGGTCAAACGAGTACAAAGCGACATTACACCGGTGGTGGTGTTCGCGACCGCTTTTGACGAATTTGCAGTGAAAGCGTTTGAAGCCAATGCAGTTGATTATCTACTAAAGCCCTTCGAAGCGAGCCGGGTGAAGGAGGCCGTCGATCGCGCGCGATCGCGTTTGATTTCGGCGGCTGTGCAATCGGGTAAAGATGCTGCGGTGGCAGCGGTAGCGGGGCTCGAGGGTCGTGATCGGCGTCTGAACCAATCCGTCAGCAGCGAGCGTCCAGCTCGGCTCCCGATCAAGGATGGTCCCCATACTTACCTTGTCGAATTGAAGGATATTGATTGGATCGATGCCGCCGGCGATTACATGTGTGTCCACGCGAGCAATGAGACTTATATCCTTCGGTCGACTATGAAAGAGCTGGAGAAGAAGCTCAGCGAGGAGTTTGTCCGGATTCATCGCTCGACAATCGTAAACCTCAATAAGGTTCGTTCGGTCGATGCAATTCCAAAAGGTGAGTGCCTGCTCCATCTCGACGATGAAGTGACCCTGAAGGTCAGCCGAAACTACCGCTCCGCCGTCCAGAACCTCATGAGTTAAGCCCCTTTTTAGGGGGTTCCCACTTGTCTTGTCGTGAGTCCCTATCGTCGCGTTTGCCTTAAGCGTCGCGGCCTGATGTGGGATAAACCGCAGTAATTAATTTCAATAATTTTTATGACCTGTGGGGTTACTCATGATTGACCGTTTGTATCGTCGGAGCCGGTATCTTAGCTTGGCAGCTTCCATCGCATTGTTGAGCGCTTGCGGGGGCGGTGGCAGCGCGAACTCTGTCGAGGTCGAGCCATTTTATGTAGACCAAGCTGAAGAATGGGAATTGGTTTGGAGCGACGAATTCGACGGCGCGACGGTCGATTCTGCTAACTGGACCTTTCAGGAAGGCGATGGGAGCGAGTACGGCCTTCCGGGCTGGGGTAATAACGAGCTTCAGTACTATGAAGCTGACAATGCCTCGATACAAACGGTCAATGATGCGAGCGCCCTCGTTATCGCCGCAGAGCAAGAAACCGTCGGTAATAAACAGTATACCTCAGCGCGAATGCGCTCGATCGACAAGTTCGACTTCAAATACGGCCGTGTCGAGATTCGCGCCAAAGCAGCGCCCGGTGAGGGCATGTGGTCATCAGTCTGGATGATGCCATCCGATGATATCTACGGTACTTGGGCCGCAGGTGGTGAGGTAGACATCATGGAGGTAGTCAATGCCGGTACGGATCGCCAGACCGTATTTTTGGCCGCTCATCACGGGTTTTCATCGCCTCTTAACCAAATCATAAGCGAGCCTGCTGACGTCAATGACGCGAGCGATTGGCACACCTATGCACTGGAGTGGAGCGGCGACTACCTGCGGTGGTTTGTTGACGGTGTTCATTTGCAGACGGTCGATAAGGACGCCTACTACAGTTATTACTATAAAAACGAGTTTGAAGGATACGCTCTAGCGGCCGACCCCGCAGCACCTTTTAATCAGGACTTTCATTTGATTGTTAACTTGGCGGTCGGTGGTATCGGGCCCGGTGTTCCGCTCGACCCTTCGGCGGTGCCGGGTGAAATGGCCGTTGACTACATTCGCGTTTTCCGTTGTACCGCAGGCGGTGAAAACGGTGTTGGTTGTAATAGTAAAGCGGATCGTTACCTCGAGTCGCCAGAGGTAACTCCACCTGAGGTGAACGTCAATCCGATCTATGTGGACGCAGCGGGTCCGCTTACCTGGGATTTCCTCACGGGCGAGGTAACGCGTGATTTGATGTTGGCCGTAGGGTACGACAACAACGGAGCGATGTCGGTCTCTGAAGTCGCAGTCGACGGGCGAGGCAATGTCATCGATGTTATGACCACCATGGGTGGTAACGTTGTGATCCACGCTGCGGATGGAGAGGTCTTAGATGTTTTCGGCCATCGCGGGGGCGGTGAACTAAAGTTTGATATGTACATTGACAGTGCGATGACCGCTCCGTTCAGCTCGGTGGCGATCAAGATGGATAGCGGCTTTCCAGCGCTCGGTTCGGTTGACATTTCGCTCGCGGAGCTTCCTAAGGACGAATGGTTTTCCTACAGCGTCTCCATAAGCGACTTGTTAGACAACCCCGGTGAGGCGCCGTTGGCGCTCGGTGCCGTAATGAATGTATTCGTTATTGAACCGAGTAATGCGGCCCATATCCAACTCGATAACATTTCGTTGGTATGCGGCACTCCCTACACCGACGGGTGCGGTATCGCTGCTCCGGTACAAGAAACTGATGCTGCTGTGGTAACAGTGTTAGATGACAACGGTGAAGCTGGGTCAGCCTGGTCGCCGGGGATCTGTGCCGTTTCGTCCGAAGACTGGGGGACTGATTACTGCAGTGGCTCGACCACGAACCAAGTGACTTGGTCTGTGATGCCGTCAGGAGATGCCGACATCGGTACAGCGATCGAGGTGAATTTTGCGGCAGGAGAGGGGGCAGCCTGGTTTATCGTCTCTGATGTGGGTTTGAATCTCTCTACTTTCCGGACAGCTGGTTCATTGCGGTTTGATATGAATATTCCAGAAGCCACAGCGGCTAAGGGCCTGATCTACAAGGTCGAGAGCGTATTCCCTAATGGCACCGGTCGCATCGACCTGGATCTCACTGGCTATACGCCCGGTACTTGGCAGTCTTTTGATATTCCGGTCAGCGAGCTATTGGCGTCTACCGCTGCCGCATCGGATGAGTTCAATCCTGGTGGACCATTGGATATCGAAAGAGTAAAAGCCGGAATTGTGATTTCACCGATAGGGGAACAGGAAGGCGACTCATTCACGATCGCGAATGTTCGCTACGAGCGAGATGCGCAAGAGGCTACAGAGGATACCGGCATCTTGGGTACATGGATGGTCGAGCCGGGCGTTAATACGATCGGCATCGGACCAACTCCATTCGATGTGCAGTGGTGGAGCAACACGGAGGGTGTTAACACCGAACGTGCTTGTTTCTTCGATGACCAGTATATTTTTGGTCGCGATGGATCATTTACCAACGTACTCGGAGACACGACTTGGATTGAGGGCTGGCAGGCCTCCGAAGAAGGCGCCGATATATGTGGTACCCCCGTGGCGCCACACGATGGAAGCGTCGAGGCGACCTTTGAGTTCGATGAGGAAGCGGAAATGCTGACGCTTTACGGCAAAGGCGCTTACATGGGACTGCCTAAGACCGTCAATGGCGCAGAGTTGGCGTCGCCAGACGCAGCGCCAGAGAGCACTGTGTACTCGGCGTATCTATCAGATGATCGCACGTCGCTTGACTTGGTAATTGAAGCGTTGCCTACCAACTTCTGGACCTACCAGTTTGTGAAGACTGCGGAGCCACCACCCCCGTCAATCATGCTAGGTACTTGGGTAACGTCGACCGAGGTGGGTACCCTCGGTGTTGGTCCCGCGGAGTTCGACACCCAATGGTTTAACAACACAGACGTAATCAACGATGAGCGAGCCTGCTTCTTCGACGATGAGTTTACGTTTGGCGCCGATGGCACATTGACGATCGATCAACAGGGCGAAACCTGGATTGAGGGATGGCAGAACTCAAGCGAGGGGGCGGATATCTGTGGCACTCCCGTCGCGCCACACGATGGTGCCGGTGACTTTATGTGGTCGCACGATCAAGAGGCCGGAGAACTGACCTTGATGGGACAAGGCGCTTACTTGGGACTTCCCAAGGTGACTAATGCCGGTGAGACTGCGTCGCCAGAGCAAGCTCCAGAGACTGTTACATACAATCTTTACGATAATGACGACGGAACCGTCACCGTGACCATTCAGACACAGGATTCAGGTAACTGGTGGCAGCACAAGATGGTGAAGGTTGCTGAGTTGCCTGGCGAATCACCGATCGCTGGGTCGTGGTATCTGTCGACCGAGATTGGATCAATGGGGGTCGGCCCAGCCGAATTCGATACGCAATGGTTCAACAATACGGCGGTCATTAACGATGAGCGTGCTTGTTGGTTCGACGATGCGTACATTTTTGGTGCCGACGGCAGCTTTGCAATTGACCAGCAGAGCGAAACGTGGATCGAGGGTTGGCAGGGTTCTGACGAAGGTGCAGATATATGCGGTACTCCGGTCGCTCCCCACGACGGCTCCGCAGCAACGCATGTCTATGATGCTGACGCAGAGACCCTAACGCTTCAGGGCGCAGGTGCGTATATCGGCCTATCGAAGGTGACCAACTCTGGTGAGTTGGCCACCCCGGATGCTGCTCCAGCGGAGTTGGTGTACAACGCTTACCTCAGCGAAGACCAGCGCACCTTGACCCTGACGATCCAGACGACTGATACAGGTAATTGGTGGCAGTTCGTATTGGTTCGATAAGACTACAGCGCAACCAATTAAGAACCGGACCTAGAGTCCGGTTTTTTTTTTGACTTATCGCCTCCGTTTACTTTGTGCTCGGGCTACTTCGCCCACGGTTATGAGAAACTGGTGCAGCGTCCCGTGGATTACACATAACGTGGGCCAAAGGGAATGCTCCCGTCTTGATTTACTTAAACTTTTGCGTGCGCCATCAGCTGCTTTATGTAGTCAGCATGTCGAGGTAAGCCAGCGACAGTGTTTTCTACATTATCGCGAATACCCTGC
>MDTB01221331.1_pt1 | contig 12521 bp, 3 predicted proteins | sample 811161 | NCBI WGS metagenome assembly MDTB01 (sample SAMN05326650, study PRJNA326480) | marine metagenome | isolation source: seawater | place: Mediterranean Sea | collected 2009 | reverse complement strand
TTGTTGTCCAACTCTGACTTTGATATCTGCCATCTAAGTTAGTGTATTCAGATCTAAAAAGTATTTATATTTACTATGATGTTATCTTTGAAGCAAGGTCATTTAACATCGATTTAAGAGTTTCAATTTCATTTTTCATAGTATCTAATTCTGCTTGTTTATCAGAATTAATTCTCCTAGTATTCATATAAGTTTCGTATGCAGTAGTGTCAGTATTCACTATTGCATTAGTATTTTCATCACGAAACAGATTTTTATGTCCTTCGACAGGTTTCATACTATTTTCACCTTATGCTAGTGCAATTACTCTATAGTCTTTGATTCTAACAAAAACTGCTTCATTTGTTGATGTCATCACTATTTTAATAACAAATCCACTAAACTGTTCTAAATTATCAGCCGTGAATTGATACTCAGAGAATTCATCAAATCTATTAGGTGTTACATAAGCATCTGGTCTACCGTCACTATCTGCAGGATCAATTACATCATTACCAAATCCATCACCATCAGTATCGATCAGATTATTATAACCAGGAAATGGTCTATATGTTGAAGATACTTCGGTAGAGTCTGCAGTGAATAATCTATAAAATACTCTAAAGTCTACATCTGGCTCAACACTTGCAGCAATGAAAACTTTCAGAGATGTGGCTGGTTGTTCCAAGTCAACTCTTTGAGATACGAATACTGAACCATGAGGATCATTTAATAACTGATTTGTACGAGAATCAGTTGCATAATTATCTGCACCTATCGGATTATTAATCTTATTTCTTCCAAAATTAAATGTTGCATTCTTCATATCTATTGAAGGTGATAAATTAGGGTCATCAGATGTCATATTAATATTCAATGAAAGTGATTTTTGTCTTGGGATAGATGTTAATTTATCTTCATTGACTGTTGATGCAACTAATCTTGGAGAGTCAAAGAATGTGAATGCATTTAATGCTGTTGGTTCAAACCCTTGATCTATGAATGATACTTCATTACCACCTGAACTTGTTCCACTGATTGTTCTTATAGTACTATTGATAGCTGTAGCTGTGCCTGGTGTAATGAAGTTAATCTCAGGTTCAAATGAACTGTACTGATGATTTTGTGAAATTAAAACATTATTTCCACCAAATGCTTTTTCATCTCTAATACACATTAATTGATTTCCAGTTCTTGTGGAAATACCAGATACATTGATTTCAAGATAGTAATTATCAAGACCCATTGCATTTTTAAGAGTTGTATTTGTGGGAATTGTATGAGTTGTATTAATTCCAACTAAAGGTATTCCTGCTGCCTCATATGTTTGAATGCTAGAACCTTCATCGTGAGGTAGAGCAGTTGTATTAAGTATACCTCTAGTTAATGTAAGTTGTCCTGTTCCTATAACATAAGATACTATTTCTTCCTCAATAAGTGCTTCACCCCTATCTACTGTTATTCCACCAAATTTAGTGAATGGAGTAGTATTACCAACTGAAACCACTGTGCTTTCAGCAGTTAACTCAGAAGTTGAAGGAACTATTTCTGTATCTGGTATTACATTTTCAATTACTACTTTATTTGTTGCTCCATGATGTGCGTGGTTGTACTGTATGACCTCAAATACATTACCCGCATACAAATCGCCATTTACAACTGAATCGCCATTTACAGCGACATTGGTTGCAACGGTTCTAGTATTATTATTTGCACCATATTGAATCAATGTTTCATTATTAGTAAATTTCTCTCCCTGAACATCAGTTAAATATAGAGTATCGAATGTTGTATTAATTGATGTAACAGCAAATTTTAGTCCTGTGCCTCTAGTTACTTTTGCATCAGAGTTATCAACTGTTAAAACATCACCAACTTGGTATCCAGTACCTGCAGCATTTATTGCTAACGCAGTAACAATCTCATCAGACACTGTAACATTGACAGTGCATCCACTTCCACTTCCAGTCAAAGCGACTGTTGGGACAGCAGTTGTATTACTGAATGAATATCCACGTCCACCTGTTACTACCTCTTCAGTTGAAATAGGAGCACCTTGCCCTTCAATAACACCTGTAACTGCTTGATCCTCTGGTAAATTAGCAGCACCTGTACTTACTTTTCTACCAATTGGAAATACTGCATTAGTTCTTGTTCCAGAACCATCAATAGTAACTTTTAATTTTCTCGGTAATGAATGAAGTGGGTTATGAATTAATGATTGAGTATTTAAATTACCAGGTTCAATTGGGGTATTATAAAGTGTAACAGTTCCTGATTCGACAAATTCTGCCTTGCGAAGTTTGAATGTTAAATCTTGATTTTGACTTGGTGTCCAAATTGAACCATTCTGTGATTTAAATAAACTACCACCAAGATATTGTTTTGATACAACCACATTTTGTACATCAGGTAATTGTGCAGTCTTAACTGATTTTTCACCCATTGTTGCACACCACATAGTATATTTGTCAGATGCTGGACATAAGAACACTATGCAATATTCTTCAGATGGTGCCAAATAAATTGGGGATACAAATTTGAATGTTGTTGGCACTGATGCATCATCAGACACATTGATATCTGCAGGATTAACTACGATTTCTGCAAAATCTTGAACTAAAACTTCAGTTGGAGTACCTAATTCCATAGTTCTTAATTGAACTGTTAGTTTTGCATTCTCATCCTTAGTTGCAAAATAAGCATCAAATGATGTTAGGAAAGCACCTGTTTCATTTACTGTGAATGATTGTGCTAAAGGATCTCTCTTACCTGCTCTTCTTCTCCTTCTTCTTCTTCGACTAGTTACTGAAGTTGTAACTTGATTCTTAGTAGATACTTTAATTTCATTTTCCTTATCAGCAGGACGAGGTGGATTCCTAAGTTGTACAACTTGATTTGTTTGAGTTAATATTGTTCCAGTTCCAAGATAAGATCCAACTGCACTACTTGCTAATGGTAAATCTGAAGGTAATGGTATTGCTCCATCTTTAGTTGAAGTAACTTTAAATTCTAGTGTTCCTGAATTAAACAAAGTAGGTGGTTTTGGAGTTTTGTTAGCATCTCTAAAGAAGAATGCACCAATTACATCTCCCCAATTATCTGAAAATAGAGTAACATTAGTTATTTTTGCAACTGCACCACTTGTCTTACCAGTTAATTTTGCACCTTTGACTAAGTATCCATAATATTTTTCATTATTAGCAAGTCCAACTATATCAACATTAAATAACCTTGATGTAGCAGAGTAAGTTGCTGAAGGAGCAGGTCTTGTAGTATCAAAAGGATCAATAATATATTTTTCAACTGATGATGCAGGGGCACCTAATCCTGATGTAAATTCAGGTCTACTTTCATCACCAAATTTATGATTTGGTTCTTGAGATCTCATTAAACCAATTTGTTTTCCATTTTTTTCAACTTTTATGTTTTCAAAAACAGAAAATGTACCAGATGACATTTCAATTTCAATTAGTTTTGGTACAATATCAGGGATACCACTATCTAAGAAATGATAGTGTTTTGTAAGAGGTTTTAATCCAGATGCTGCAAAAGCAACATTACGAGATCTCATATGAGGATCAACAGCACTTGTTACTTTTGTACTTTCAATATAATCTCTTTCTTCTGAAGGTCCTTTTAAAACATTTGTAAAAGATATTTCTTTTGTTCTAGTTACTTTAGTAGTGTTTGTAGTAGTGGTTGTTGTTGTGCTACCAAAGCGTTTAACATCTACAGTTGTTTTTGTTTTTCCTTTTGTTGTTTTATCAGATACAACATTTGATTTTTCTACCCAATGTGCACCAGTGGACTCTACTCTCTCATTATTGATATAAATTGTTCTTGTCCAGTTATCAGATGGAGGGTCTAAATGAACAACACCATGAAAAGCAATAACATTAAATGGGTTTACATTTTCAGTTGTAGTCGCTTGTGGATTTTCAATCCAATCTTTTTCTGAATAATCTAATGTGATAAAGTCTCCAGTTTTTCTGCAATTTGGATCTAAAAGTTTAATATTTGAGTTAGTATCGGCATTAAATATATCAACACCTTCGTTAAATGCAAGTTCAGGATTCATTGACCAAAAATCAATAGCACAATATAATTCACGATTTGATACATCTACATCACATCTTGAACCACCTTCAGCACTAAAATCAATAAACGCTCTATCTTTAAAGTCATTTACAACAAAACCAGTTTTAAATCTGTTTAAACCATCAGCATCTTTGACTTGGAATGATTTTGTATCTAATTCAAGAGCACTCAATGATGTAATTGCTTCTAAATTTTCAATTCTTTTCTCAAGTGCACCAATATCTCGCATTGTAAATCTACGATTGTCACGTAATCTTATTTCTGCGTCTCTTACATCATACAAGTAAGGTGGTAATAATAATTGTGCAACTTCCATCGCATCAGTATTAACCGATGGTAATTGTGGAAATTCTGATGGTTCTCCTCTAACAACCATTGCAGATTCATCTCTATCAATTATAACCTTGTCAATTCTACCCAAATAATAATTAAATCCGATTAAAGAACTTTCATTTGGAGTAATAATAAATGGATTTGTTGAATCAAATGACCTACTTGTAAATGCAAACGGTGATTTGTCACCACTTGGTGTAAAATCAGATACTCTAGGACGATAATCAAGTATATCAGAAGCTCTATTAAAACCTACTAATGGAATATCTTTAGAATATCTTTCTTTAGTATATGAATTTACTGTAAATAGATCACCACTATTTCCACTAGCAACTTGATATTGGTCATATATAATCAATAATTTTTTTGAAGGGATTGCAGAACTTGATTTTCTAACAATTTTTGAATAATCACAATATTGCTCTTTATGACCTTTATCCAAAAGATAATTATCAGTTCTATTTACAAAATTACCAATTGTCACACCTTGTAAAATAGATTCTATTGAAGATTCTTCAAATTTAACAATTTCACCTATTGTAAATTCATTATCATTTAAATATACAAAACTTACTTCATTAGCAGTTAAACTTACTATTTGACCAATAGCACGACTATCTTGTCCTTTAATTTTTTCACCAATAATTGCATTTGAGTTTAAATTTAAACCACTTACAAAGGTTAGTAAATCAAGAACTGGATTCGCAGTTGTTTTAGACTCATATATGCTAATAATTTTTACAACATCAGGAACGTTTAATGATATTTCTTCATCTTCTATTCTTAAACCATATGCATCACTTTGTGTAAGTCCATTTTCAACTGTATTAACTTTTGATGTTCTAGTTACTTCGAGTTGTTTACTTCTTACATAATCTTTCGATTTACTTGTTACCCCTAATTTTTTAAGAGTTACATTTACTGTTGCATTACCACTTGATTTTGCTAAACCACTAAATGTAATAGTATTGCCACCATTTGTAATTGAAACTTGGTCAGAAGTTAATGTTTCTGTTGATGCATCACTATAATGAATAGAATATTTTTCTGCATCAAATGGTTCAAAGAATACACTAGTAATACCTACTGAAGTTGTTAAACCTACAGATGAATTAAATGTTATTGTATTACCAGATATATTTGTTGGTCCTCCAGTAATTTGTTTAGAAATTATAAGATTTGAATCAGCAAAATTGACAAGTGATACATTTGTTTTTGGTAATTTTGCAAAAATACCAGAACTTTCAAGATTTAAAACAGTAGGTATTTTAATTCTAAATGGTGATGTTTTAGAACCTGTTGTAGTAGTTCCTGTATTAATACCTGTTACGTTAGTTGTTGCAGCTAAAGTTAATATTTTACCATCATTGGATATATTTGTAACTTTATTAAAGGTTGGTAAATCTAAATCACCTTTACTATAAGAAATGATTGAACCAGTATTAAGACCAACTTTTCCTGCAAAATTACGATTCGATACACTTGCAGCAGTTCCAACAATATTTAATTGATCACTAAGTGAAAACCCATCTAAAACTGCATCATATAAAACTGTATCCGCACTAAAATCTGATAGTAGAGCAGAATTTAATCCATTTGAATCCTGAAAAACTGACTTTACGTCAAATATCGAATTTGCAAGTATTGATTTAACTGATATATTTGCATTAGAGGGTCGTTCGTTTACTATTAATTGCTCACCAACTATAAATGTTCCAGTTGTTTGTGATAATGCTATTTCACTTAAACCTGTTGTACCTGCATCTTTAGCAGCATATCCGATTGCTCCACTGGCTAAACCTCTTATCCTTGCTCCTGTTTCTACATTTGCTAGTGTAAAATTACTACATTTTAATATTGTAAATGTTTGGATATCATACAAATATAAATCAAAACTAGTAGCACTACCTTTGTAAGAATCGTCAGTTACTGAATAATAGTAAACCCTTGCTTCACCAACTTGCAATCCGCTTGCTGCATTAGATCCTGTTTTTCTATTGCCATGTAATTGTATAGTATTGGTTGTTGTTCCACCGATACTAATATTAGGAACTCCCTGAACATTATTAACTCTTAATAAACTGCCCATTTCAAATGGAACTGAAGCAAGATTGACTGTTTTTGTGTCTCTTGGCTTATCAATATCCATCACAGTTGTGCCAGATATATTTACATCAAATCCCTTGACGTATGCCTTACCAGATGACAGTTTAACGCACATTAAATCTTCATCAGGTGTATTTCCATCATCAGTCAATCTATCGTCTGTAAAGAGTCCCTCAGAGTCTATTTCATCATTTAAAGATTCTACTATATTAACACGAAATGGTTCTACTGCATAATCACCTGATTCATCATAAGTTCTTTTTGCAAAATATTTTTTAATTTCACTATATGTTGATGAGTCTTGTAATTTTTTAATTTCACCTGAATCTACTCTCATCAACTCTACAAAGTTTGTATCCTCGTAGTCATTTAATGCCTTTTTAGATAATTTTACAGATATTTTAAAACGATCAGCACCTGGTGCTGCAAAGTTTGTAAATCCTTGTGCATTATCATAAAGACTTGAATCATCATTTGAGTTTATAACTTCCTCAGATATTTCAAAACCAACTCTATAAGATGGTTCAATATTATATGGTTCTAATATTAAAAGTGATGTTGGTATATCAACAAAACTACCACGCATGAAGTAAACACCTGCGTTAACACCAAATGCACATCCTGTAGCAGTTGCATTTTCAGATGAAAGTGTTAGAACTGTTTCACCGATTGTTAAAGTTGTGTTTCCGTATGTAAGAGGTTCTTCTAATATTAAAACTTCTCCATCGGGAAATGCAGTGCTTTCACCATCAGTTCCAGATTGTTGATATTTTATAAAAATAGTAATTTCATCTACACCTTCTGCTGGAGGTAGTATAAAATTCTTTATGGTTGCAATTATACCTGACGTTTGACCTCTAACTCTTAAACCTTTACCATCATTAGATGCAATTATACTACTTAAATAAACTGAAACATCAATGCCAAGATGCGTATCATTTATTTTTGCTGAAAAATATGTTCTATCAAGGTCGAGACCACCAGGTATGACCATTGAACCTTCTTTAAATATATGCTTACCAAAAGACTCAACCTGATTCTGTAAGAGAGACTGTAAACCAGTTAACTCTCTTGCTTGAACTGGGTATCCAGGTTTAAACAGTATTTTGTAAAAATTATTTGCCTTATCGAAATCATCATAATAAGGTGATATATTGAAGTTAGTCTTTTGTGGCATTTTAGAATTCTAGTATGATTTTAATATCTTCCTTTTGACGGGAGTTTCTAACAATCAAAGGTCGGTTATCTAAGTAAATTACTTCTCCCGACCCTTTATTTATCTCAGAATTAGATAGTCCTGAAACAAAGTTGACTCCTAAGTTAATTAATTTATTACCTGTTGGGTTTGTTGTTATACCAGAAAAAGTTTGTGAGATTGATCCTGAGAATGATGAATTTTTACCACTAATATTATTTGCACCAATCACCGATTCAAATTGATATATTCTTCCAGCAGTTGAAATACCAGTATAATCAGTATGATCATAAGTAGTTCGATTAAAGTTTAAAGATCTATCTCTAAAATATTTTAATACTTTTGTTTCTGAATCATAAGATGCAACATATGCAGTTGCAACTCTACCTATATTTGGTGAAACTGTCAAAGTTTGGGTAATTTCTTCACCTACTTGGGGTGTTCCACTTATAGATGAAAACTGCACTGCTTTAACTGAGGAATAAGTACTGTCTGTATAAGTGATAGCAGTTCCTACTTTTGTTGGATTTTTAACAATACCAACTTGAGAAAATTTTGTATCAATAGGAAAATCTTTAGTAGAATCATCAAATCTAGCATATACAATAACTCTATCTGTACCAAGTTCACTGTATATGTCGCTACCGTGCCCTAAACCAGGTGGAATTATTGGGATAAGTTTTGCTCGACCAGATGAAGTACTTACACCACTATTTAAATTACCTAAATCAACTATTCCGTAAGAATAACCTTTACCTCCAGAACTAACAGTTACATTAGTTATAGTATTATTTTCAATATCTACTCTTGCTTTAGCTCCTTCACCATCACCAATTATATCAACTTCTTGATTAAATCCATTTGCATATCCACTTCCAGCATTTTCAATGTAAACGTGTTTTATTTGATTGAGGTTAACATCAGAATTGCCATTTTCACGAACTGCTCTTATTTGTGAGTCGGTACTTGTATCCCAACTATTAGGGACTGTAATGAATTCTGTTGAATCAAATTTAATTATATCACTTGGTGCTACAGTGAACAAATACTTCCAAACATAACCATCACCACTATTACCTGCTTTAGATGGTTCTAAGTCTGTAAATGACGGTTCATCTTGAGAGACGTTTCCAAGCGGGTTAGTTCCTGTTGAACCATTATCAATACAAATGTAAACTTTAAAGTCGGAATTAAGAACGTAGTAGTTTGCATCATACAATCTATTTGCTTGTGTTAGCGGACTTGGATTATCAATACTATAATCATCTCTATAAATTTCATATCTACTTCCAGCAACCCAATCTACTCTTCTAATAATTCTTCTAATATTCGCAGATGAAACTTTCTTACCAAACATACTGGTATCACCTGTATGTTTACGATATGAAAAACTATCAGTAGGTGCTGGTGTAATTGAGTTCCAATCAGAAGATCTACCATATCCAACTAAAGTCGAGGTTCCAGCAGGATTAGGTAGTCCAATGAAGACGTAATATGAATTATTTGTGTTTTCAACTGACTCAACAAAGTTGTTTGCGTTTAATATTCTAAATTGATCAGTGATTATCGCTGACATTGTATCTAATCTTTTCTTTTCCTTTTATTTATAGTGGTTATTTAATCAAAGTCCAAAGGCTCTTATAGCACCTGTAGATCTTAGACCCCTAAGTGACTGTGTAGTATAATTTTTTCTTTGAATAGTTGGGAATGTTGCCAAACCAGAATTGACAGTCAACCCAGTAACTCCAATAGAAATAGGACTACTATTTCTAGTAGCATTGAATATTCTACCCCATGTAATTCGACCTAGTTCTGTGCTTATACCAGTATTTGTAGCATCAAAGTTTCCTGTTAATCCTGCACCCACACCAGTAGTTTGACCATTTTGAATATTGCAAGTTATTTCACCATTTTGACTAGAGGAAGATACAGCATGAACTTTATAGATGTTATCTAAGAAAGTGGTTCCGATTCCAACTACAGATGAATTATGAGTGTCAACTGATATTATTCCGTTCCCAACCTTTGTATCAGTAATGAAAACTGGATAAGTTTCTAATAATGAACTTGCTGCTTTATCTGCTCTGAAGAAGAACTTAAGTGCTGATTGTCCACTTACAGTAGTTGTACCAATGCCTGTAATAATTCCAGTGAATCCTTGTACGTTATCAATTGATGTTATTTTTTCAGTTTTAAATGGTGGTAATGAAATTATTACATCAGGTGGACTTGTGAATGTATATCCAGCACCTGGATTTACAATAGTAGTTGATGTTATTTGACCGTTTGAAATAGTTGCGGTTGCAGTGGCAGTAGTTCCTAATCCAACAAATTTTTCTACACCTGATGGTGCTTCAATACCTATATCAACTGTTCCTGAATATCCTGAACCTGCTGCAGTTATAGTTAATCCACTGATAGTTCCAGCGATTGAAACTGTAGCAGTTGCAGCAGCACCTACATTGATTTCACCAGAAGTTACAAGAGCATCTACAGAATCATATGTTAAATTATACTTACCATCTGTTTCATTTGGATTGTTTGCACTCAAATGAGTACCTTTTTCATAGAAGAATACTTCAGCATCATCAACAAATATAGCGTTTGTTCCCTCACCAGATGTAGTTGAAAAATCACCTATAATTTTTGCAGTTGGGTAAACTTGTGGTTCAAGTATTTCTCTTGATTTATCAATTTTTTTACCACCTAAAATAATATCAACTTTTTGTTTAGTCCATCTAACTGGTTTATTATTTTGCTCGTCTATGCCAAGACCTCTATACATATTTGATTCAACTAATTTTGCTCCTAAAATTTCAAGAATAGTTCTCTCATCCTGTTGTGAAGTTGTCAATCCAGTATGATCTTTAAATACCCTTAATTCATCACCTATTTTTACAGATGTTTGAACATCTGCAACGTCTACATCTATACCCGATGTTCCTTTGTAGAAGAATATGTCTACTTTTGCACTGGATAGTGGTGCTTCAGTAAATTCAAATGTTGTTCCACCTTCAAATTTGTATGACTCACCTGGTTTTTGTAAAACACCATTTACAAAGATGAGTAAAACTGCATTTAAATCAATTAATTGTGAAGTACTATCTGTAACATCTTTTTCAAAACTAAGTAATTGTCCGTTAAAGAATAATGGGAATCTTGTTTTCGCACCATCTTGTAGATTTTCAATACTATCAATAAAATCAATCTCACCAAATTGCCAAGATGCAAAATTATCACTAAAGGTTTCAACAACTTCCAATTCAAACTCTTGTATTGGTGATGTTAGATGTGCTGCAGTTACTAATCCAACTGGTTTGAACTTATCACCAACTTTAAATGAATGTCCAGGTCTTGCAATAGAGAACTCTGATATTTCAAATGAGGTAGAACCAATACCTACTGTTGTTTTTGCTGCACTAACTTTTACGTCAATTAACAAATTAGAACCTGTATCAGTTGTTGGACCCACACCTTGTCTTGATACTCCAATTACTGATAAGTTATCATAATTTGGTTGAGGTATATTAATTACAGGATTTACATAACTTGTACCAGCAGAAACAATGTTAAACGCAAGAGTTCCACCAACTCCAACTGTTGCAGTTACTTGAGCACCCGTACCACCACCTCCACCTTGACCAACAAAGAAGGTGATTGTACTAGTAGTAGTTGCTCCGATTCCAGTTATAATTCCAGCGATAGGATCTGAATTAGGGAAACTTGTTTTAGATACTGCACGAGGATATGGATGATTAGTAAAGAAATTATCCTTTGAACATTTGAATACTAATCCACCTGTGTCAATACCTACAGAATCACTTGTAGTAAATGTATGGTTTGGTATTGTAAGAACGAGTTGACCTGTATTTGAGGTATAGACTGCATTCGTTGCAGTAAATGAATTAACATTTGATGCAGCAAAACTACCTTTACGTATAGAACCTATACCAGAACTTACAAATTTATGAATATATGCTTCATCTACAACTTCGATTGGAACAGAACCTCCACGATATCCTGAACCAAATGTAAGATCTTCAAAGAACTCATATGCATTACCACCACCTTGATAAGTATGGGGTATTGTGCTTGCACCTGCTTGAACTTCAAATGTTCTATCAGAAACTATACCAACAACAAATAATGGTCTTTCGTGGTCTTGGAAGATTGTTGTTGTAACTCCAACATATCCACCACCACCAATTGTCTTAACCGCTGTAGAAGTTGCTGAAACAAATGTATGAGCATATTGAGCACCTGCAGATGATACACCAACATTAACTGTAAAGGTATTAATACCAACACCTGAAATTGTTAAGTATTGATTTGCGGCTGGATCAGTTGCACGAGGATAGCAGTGTGTTGAACCATGATTATCTTTAGAACAAGTAAAGCATATTGAACCAGTTTCAAGAATAACTGCATCACCATTTGTTAATCCATGATTTGGAATGTTTAATACTAAGAAACCATTTGCAGGATTATATGTTGCAGTTGTTGCTACACCAACTACAGTCTTTGGACATACAAATTCTAATCCTTTTAGTTTAACTGTGTTTGGTCTCTCTAATCCAAATCCATGAACTATATCAGTTGTAACAGTAATAATACCTGTAATATTATCGTAAGAAGCAGTTTGTATTCCAAGATTAAATCCTGAAGATGTTCCAATACCTACAACACTTGTTAACCCACCAGCAGCATTTTTAAATGCTTTTACCTTTGCACCTTGTAATGGAGCATATCCTGTACCAGGTGTAGAACCTAATGAAACAATTAATCCACCTCTTGGAACTTGGTTTTG
>MDTB01079701.1_pt1 | contig 12521 bp, 15 predicted proteins | sample 811161 | NCBI WGS metagenome assembly MDTB01 (sample SAMN05326650, study PRJNA326480) | marine metagenome | isolation source: seawater | place: Mediterranean Sea | collected 2009 | reverse complement strand
TCTGGATCAGCATGTATGTATCCTGAGTATAACCAAGTAGACCCTAACGACCCTAATTGCCGTGAAGATTCCGCATACCCTGCTGCACCTGATTCCGAATATGGATGGGAAAAATTATTCTCAGAGAGGTTATATCTCGCTTATAATCGTAACCACGGTATTCCTGTTGGGATTGCTCGTTACCATAACATCTTCGGGCCAGAAGGAACGTGGGACGGAGGAAGAGAAAAAGCACCAGCAGCTATCTGCAGAAAAGTTGCACAGGTTCCAGACGTTGGAGGCCCAGTGGAGGTATGGGGAGACGGGGAACAGACCCGTTCCTTCTTATACATCGATGAGTGTATTGAAGCAACGAGGAGGCTCATGGACTCCGACTTCCTCGGCCCAGTAAACATTGGTTCGGAAGAAATGGTTACTATCAATGATCTTGTTAAGATCACTGCAAAGGTAGCAGGTAAAGCAGTTTCTAGAAGACATAAGATGGATGCACCTTTAGGTGTTCGTGGTCGCAACTCAAACAATGATCTTGTAAGAGAGAAGTTAGGATGGGATTACAAGTACACACTTGAGGATGGTATTCGTAAGACTTATGAATGGATTGAAGAACAAGTAGAAGCATCCAAAGTTACTGAAACAAAGAAAGAACTAGCATCTGTTTAATCATTAATCATTATCATGAAAATTAATCTTAAAGATACTACTTTTATTATTCCTATTCGTATTGAATCTGAGGATAGGTTGAGAAATGTTATTACTGTATGTTGTTTTCTTCTAGAAACATTTGATACAAAAATAATATTGAAGGAGATTGATAACACATCAGTCTTTCAGGAAAGAGCATTACCACAGATAAAGGAATTTGTGGGAGATGCTATTGATAATATAACTCATATATTTGAGAAGTCTGATCCAGATGATCATGTTTTTTATAGAATGAGATATTTGAATGAGATGCTTGATTTATGTGATACTGATATTGTTGCTAATTATGATTGCGATGTATTAGTACCAGTTTCTACATATCTTCAAGCACAGGATATGATTCAGAATAAAGGTTATGATGTTGTGTACCCATATGAATTGGGTAACTGGGTGAAGATGTGTTATGTTAATGATCAGAGTGTATCTGATTTCTTAGTCAATGATGGTGACTTTAGTATTTTTGATAAAAATTGTCAGGTGTATATTGCCCATAGTGGACATGCTCAATTCTTTAAGAGGTCTTCTTACATTGAAGGTGGAATGGAGAATGAGAATTTCCAAGGATCATCTCCTGATGATAAGGAACGTCTTCATAGGTTTACTACTTTAGGATATAAGGTAGGTAGAGTAGAGAACTACGTTTACCATCTTGAACATAGCAGAGGTGCTAATTCATGGCCTAATTCCCAAACAGGTAATCCACATATGCAAGGTAATCAAGTATTGTGGCAACGTCTTGAGAATATGAACGCAGATGATATGAGACAGTATTACAATACTCAAAAGTATCTCAAAAAATATAATAAATGATTGGTTTTAATTATCTTGGTAAGATGGGACAACTGGGTAACCAGATGTTCCAGTATGCTTCATTAAAAGGTATTGCAAGAAAACGTGGATACGAATTTTGTATTCCTAATCATGATGAGGCTGTAGTTGATGCTCTAGGTAACACACTTAGAATAGAGTTGTTTGATGCCTTTGATCTTCGTGAAGGAGATAAATTTAGAATCGGTTTTATGAAAACTGATCAATTGGTTCAGGAACCAACCTTTGAGTTCTGCCAAGAACTTTTGGAACAATGTCCTGATGATGTTTGTGTAGTTGGTTATATGCAAACAGAAAAATATTTTAAACATATTGAAGATGAGATAAGAAAGGATTTTACTTTCCGTAAAGAGTTTGAAGATGGGTATGACGAAGTAAAGGATATGTTTGATAATCCTGTTGCACTTCATATTCGTAGAGGAGATTTTATAATCAACCATGCTAATCATCATAATCTTTCTTTGAGTTATTATGAGAAAGCATTAAAACAATTTGATGGTAGACAGATAGTAATATTCTCAGATGATACTAAGTGGTGTCAGGAACAAGAGTTGTTTAGTGATGATAGATTTCTAGTTTGTGAAACAGGACATCCGTATATTGATCTTTGTATAATGTCTAAGTGTTCTGATTTTATTATTGCTAATTCTACATTCTCATGGTGGGGTGCATGGCTTTGCAATAACAAAGATAAAGTGGTATTATATTCAGATAGATGGTTTGGTCCTAATAATGAACATAAATCATTAAAGGATTTATTCCCACCAACTTGGCAAATGGTATCTTCTTAACATGGCAATAAGTTACAATCGACTCGGATCAAATGGTAGACTAGGAAATCAGATGTTCCAATACTCTGGACTCAGAGGTATTGCTGCTCATCATGGATATGATTGGTTAGTTCCACTTCCAAATAATTATGGAGATTCAAACTATGGATTGTTTGAATGTTTCAAAATGAATTCTGCCAATCCTCAGAACTTTGGATACAATCAGAATTGTCAAAATCTTGCTACTGGAATATTTGAGTTTAGTCAAGAGTTTTTTGATAACTGTCCAGACAATATTAATATACATGATTATTTCCAATCAGAGAGATGGTTTAAACATATAGAGAGTGATCTTCGTAATGACTTTACGTTCAAGAATGAGATCATGGCTCCATGTCTTGATATCATTAATCAATATGAGGATCCTATATTCTTACATGTTCGTCGTGGTGATTATTTAAGTCACCCTGAAAGTCATCCAGCATGTACGATGGAATATTATAATGCTGCACTAGAACACTTTCCAAAAGATACTCCAGTCTTTGTGTTCTCTGATGATCTTGATTGGTGTAGAGAACAATTTACTGATGATCGGTTCTTAATTTCTACGGAGAATCCATTGTATAGTCATACTGCTGATACTATAAATGGTAGAGTTCAAACATATGTTCCATATTATGACTTGTGCTTGATGTCTTTATGTTCCCATGCTATAATGGCCAATAGTTCTATGAGTTGGTGGGGTGCTTGGTTGATATCTAATCAGACCAAGAAAGTTATCGCACCTAAAGCATGGTTTGGATCTAAATTTGAAGACCGTTACATGGATGACCTTTACCCCGAAGGATGGATAGTATTATGACTTGGAATTTATTGACTGTTGCTTTTGGTAGTGACAAGTATAAGCAAGGACAAACTTTTTTAAACAGACAAACAGAAAGTTGTGGTATAAATCATATTGCTTATAGTAAAGATGATGTATTTGAATCAGAATTAATTGAAAAGAATAAAGAATGGTTCTCTGAAGATAATGGTTATGGTTGGTTTGCATGGAAACCATATGCTATTTTAAAAGCAATGGAGAACCTTGAGGAAGGAGATAAGATTTTCTATCTTGATACTTTGGATATTTTTCATCCAGATATATTTAATTTTGTTGATCGTGTAATGGGTGAAGATCCTTGTCTTCTATGTGTTGCTAGTTCAATAAACAAACAATATACTAAAAAGGATTGCTTTGTTTATATGGATTGTGATGAAGATGTATATTGGAATTCTGGTCAATTGGAAGCAGGTTTTGGTTTTTGGAAAGTTTGTGATGAATCAAAGAAGATACTTAATGAATGGTTGGAGTGGTGTTTAGATGAAAAGGTAAATGGTGAACTGACTAATTACTCAAATCTTAAAGAAGAACCTGGTTTTATCGCATGTCGTCATGACCAAAGTATTCTCACTAATATGGCTGTCCGTGATGGATTATCTGTTGTAGGTAATGAACTTCTTAATTATATGGAATGTAATGCTGACTATTGGTATGAAAGGTATGGTAATGGTGGAGCACCAATGGGTAGAGATATTGATAGGTATCTTGCTGAGATTAAGGATACAGTAGATTACCTATGAGAAAGACTTCTGTGATTGATCTAGATCATACTCTTTGTGATACTATCAAAGATAGTAATGGTCGTTGGATGTACTTTGATGCACAACCATATTATGATCGAATTGATAGGGTTAATGAATTATGGGAAGCAGGTAATAGAATAATTATTGAAACAGCTAGAGGTTGTAATTCTAAAATAAATTACTATGAAGATACTTTTGATCAATTAAGATCATGGGGTTTGAAATTTGATTCTCTAAGAACAGGAGTTAAGTTTGCTGCAGATTATTATATTGATGATAAAGCAATCAACAGTGAGGATTTCTTTTAATGGGATCAGTAAGTAGAATTATCAAAAAGTCTCCAAACTACATCAAGAGTGCTTATTATAAATTTGTTCCATTTCGATATAGGTATGGAAATGTTTATGGTAAGACTCTTGATTTTTTAATGAAGTCCCAAGAATGGGATGGGGAAAAATTAAAGAAATATCAAGAAGATGAATTAAGAAAACTATTGACTCATTGTTATAGGAATGTTCCTTACTATAGAGATATGTTTATTTCTAGGGAATGGCATCCTATAGATTTTAAGTCAATTGAAGATTTAAAATATTTTCCAGTTCTTACTAAGAAAAATATTATTGCAAATCCCCAGATCTTTATTGCTGATAATTTAAGAGAAAAGAAAGCATATCCAATCACAACTAGTGGATCTACAGGAGATAAGTTAGAGTTCTATGTTGATGATGATTGCTTAAAGAAAGAAGCAGCCTTTAACATGAGAGCATACAATCAGCAAGGAGCAAAGATGTATGATACTCCTAGTGTATGGTTGAGGAGATATGTTCCAAATAATAGTGAATCACCTCTATGGCATTATGATAAAGAACTAAAGAGATTGTATATGTCTGCGTATCATTTGAATGAGAGAACAATAGGTGATTATGTTGCAAAAATAAATGAGGGTAATTACCAAACAATGTGTACGTATCCTTCTGCTGCATATATCTTTGCTTGTCTATGTGAGGAGAATGATCTTAAGTTGAAGAGTATTGAAAAGATTCATACTACATCAGAGGTTTTATTGAAGCAATGGTATAGCAAGATTAAAGATGTATTTGATATAACTCCTTGTGGTCATTATGGCCAGATGGAAAAGGTATCTTTTATGAATCAGATTGAATCCTCAAGAGATATGATACAAAATCTAGAGTATGGTGTTAATGAGTTTTATGATAATGGTGATGGTACACATGGTTTAATTGCTACTGGTTTTATTAATTATTATATGCCATTCATCCGATATAAAACTGAAGATACTTTTGTAATTGAAGATGGTGTAGTTAAGGAAGTTAATGGTAGGACTAGTGATATTCTTGTTTCTAAGGATGGATCTAGATTACCAGGTGTTAACTTCTATAGTTGGATTGATAAGAAGATGCCAGCAGTGAAGATGTTCCAGATTATTCAGAAGAGTGAGAATGATATAATTTTCAATTATGTTCAAAGTCCAGACTATGCAGATGATCTTAGAGATGATATAATAAGTGGGTTATCCTCTAGATTGGGTGAGATGAATTACACAGTAAATAAACTTGATGTGATTGAAAGAGATCCAGTTTCTCAGAAGATCAAAAGTATTATTAATGAGGTAGCGAAATGAATATTAGTTTTATAGGATTGGGAAAGTTGGGTTTACCTCTTGCTAGTTGCTTAGCTGGATCTGGTAATAAGATATTGGGTGTAGATAAGAATGAGTATATTCTTGAGAAGTTAAACAATAAAGAACTACCTTTCTTTGAACCAGGATTGACTGATATCTTTCCACATAAGAATTTGGTTGGGTTTACTGATTCTTATAGTAAGGCAGTAGAGGAAACAGATGCATCTATTATTCTTGTGAATACTCAGTTAGGTGATAGTGGATATTCATCAGAGTTTGTAGAGTCTGCATTGACTGACCTATCAGTTAATCTTAGAAGAAGTAAGAAGGATTATCATTTGATAATCATATCATCCACTGTATTACCTGGTTCGATTAGTGATTTGGTTCACTTGGTTGAGAAGATATCTGATAGAAAGTATGGAGAAGGATTTGGATTTGCATATGTTCCTGACTTTGTTAGATTGGGTAATGTGATATACGACTTTAAGAATCCTGAGTTCTTCTTGATTGGTGCTAATAGTAAGAGAGATGTTGGTATGGTAGAAGAGATATGGAAAGACTTCCATGATAATGAACCACCATTAAAGATTCTTACATTAGAAGAAGCAGAGGTTGCAAAGGTATCTCTCAATGCATTTATTGTAAATAAGATTGCTTTTGTTAATTTCTTGGGTCAACTATGTGATGGTATGTACAATGTTGATGTACACAAAATCACAGATGCTATTGGGTTGGATAAGAGAATATCTCCACACTTCTTTAAGTTTGGTACTCCTTATGGTGGTACTTGTTTTCCTAGAGACACAGCTGCATTTATTAGGTTTGCTTCAGATAGAAAGAAAGATGCCAAGCACCTTAAATTTGCTGATGAAGTGAATGAAGATCTATATCAAAGTATTCTTAAGAAGTGTCTTAAACACAAGAAGGTAGGAATTGTTGGAGTATCATTTAAACCAAATTCTCCTGTAATAATTGGATCTCCTTCTGCTAGATTAATTAGAGATCTTATAGAACATGAGAAATGGATATTTGCATATGATGAGTATGATGAATCATTTGATAATTTAAATGGACTTGCCAATAAGATTGTCAAATGTAAGACTCCTCAAGAATGTGTAGACAGATCTGATGTGGCTGCTATTATGCATCCAGATAGTAAGTTTTCTTCATTGGATATATCCGATGTGAATCTTATTGATTATTGGGGAACTGTTGCTTTGAATCCGAGATGTCCATTAAAGTAAGAGAAAGTATAAACAATCTTCAAACCTATAATGTTGGTGGACGTTCTGATCTATCATCTGATTGGGAATGTTTTGATTGGAATGAATCTGAATTTCCCCCATCAAATAAAGTATTTGAGGTAATGAAATCTTTCTATCGTTATGAAAGATATCCTGACATTACAGCAAAAGAATTAAAGGTTAAACTATCTGAGTATGTTTCATTACCAGCAGATTTTATTGAAGTGTATAATGGATCTGATGATGCATTGAAAGATATTATAACTGTATTTGTTGATAGAGAAACTAACGTATTATCTTATCAACCATCCTACACTCAGGTGAATACTTTTATTACTACAAATACTAATAGGTATGTGAAGGCAAATATATTAGATCCATTGGGAGAGCATGTTTATAATTTTAATCTTTGTAATGATGCTGATGTTGTTTATCTTGTGAATCCTAATAATCCTACAGGGAAGTTATTAGAAGTAGATAAGATAGAAGAACTTGTTAAGTCACATCCAGACGTATTGTTTATTATTGATGAGGCTTATTATGAGTTTGCTAAGATGTCATCATGTCACTTGGTGGTATCACATAAGAACTTAGTAGTTACTAGGACATTTTCTAAAGCATTTGGATTGGCATCTGTAAGATTGGGTTATTGTATGGCACACCCTGATACTCTATCTCATATTAGAAAGATTAGAAATGGTAAAGCAGTTAATACATTGGCACAGATGTGTGGTGTCGCAGCATTGGATGATTTAGATTATCTTGATTCTCGTATTGATGAGATGAATGATGCCAAGAAATTTTTTATAGATAATCTTCCTCACCAGTATCATGCAGTAGATAGTCATACTAATTTTGTTCTATTAAAGACTCCTGATTCTGAAAAACTTTTAAATAGAATGAAAGATAACAAAATCCTAATACGTGACAGGAGTTCGTTTGACAATCTTCAAAATTGTGTTAGAATTACTATTGGATCTAAGAAACAAATCATTAGAGTTTTGGATGTAATAAACTATGCATAGTGTTATCGTAACTATTCATAATGGAGCTAGAAGAATCCCAAGTGGTGAAATTCTTTTAGAGAAAGTATTAGATGGTATCATCAATAATACTGTAGGAGAATATGAAGTTCTCTGTATGCTTGATGGGTGTACAGATGATTCTGATAAGGTTGTAGATAAGTACTTGGACAAAGCAAATGTCAGACCAATAGTATTGCCTGATGTATTTGAACTCAAGACTAATAATGCAGCATTCAAGGAATCAAAAGGAGAGTATGTAATTGTAGTACAGGATGATCAGGTTGTATCTGAGCATGGTTGGAATCAAAGAATGCAAAAACCATTCGATGAGTTTGATGATGTATTTGCTGTAACTGCTAGATGTGCTCATAATTGGGTGATCAATGCAAACTCATATCATCTTAATAATCCAAACGCACCTGTAAATGGTTGGTGTGATATCTTTGAACATGTAGATCATGCTTCACCTGATCATGGGTTATCAAGAGATGTATTTGCTGTACGGTCATCATGTAATCGTGGCCCTCTTATGATTAACTTAGAAGATTTAGAGAGAGTTGGATATCTTGATGAAGCATTTGCTCCATGTGATATGGATGATCATGATCTGATGTATAGAGCATACATAGAACTTGGTAAAGTTTGTGGTGCATATACTATTGGTATGGAATCACCTGTAGCATGGAGTGGTGCAAGAGTAGGTGGAGATCTTCCAATGTGGGCTTATGAATCGCAGCATAAAAATAGCAGAACATTCTATCAAAGATATGCTCATATTTTAGATTCTCGTAGAGTTATTGACAATCGCATTCTTAATTAAATGACTTATTCAAAACAGTTTAGTAGTAAGTTTTTTGCAAGACTATTACAACCTGCTGGAACTAATCCAGTAAGAGATAGAGCAACATCATTCTCACTCATCTTTGAACTCTTAGATAAGAAAGAAGAAAAAGATTTCTTAGTGGTAGAAACTGGATGTATGAGAAGAGATCATGGTAACTTAGCATTTGGTGATGATGGTGCTAGTACATATATCTTTGATGATTTTATTAATTACTATGATGGTAAAGTTCTATCAGTTGATATATGTCAGGACAATGTTGATTATGCAAATGAATTAACCACAGATAAAACTACAGCATATTGTCAGGACTCTGTAGATTTTCTTTGGAACTTGCCTAAGAAGCAAATTGATTTCTTATATCTTGATTCCTATGATATTATCAGAGAGAATCCACATCCATCTCAGTTGCATCATGTGAAGGAGATGTGTGCAGTAATAGATAAGTTGGGTAAAGGTTCTATTGTTTGTATTGATGATCATAATGCATTCTTCACTGGTGATGGAAAGATTGCCAAGGGAACATATGTGAAAGACTTTATGGACGATATTGGAATGACACCTATCCATGAAGGATATCAAATTGTATGGGTAATGTAGATGAGTGATGTATATCTGAAAGCATGGCATGGTGGCCTTGGTGATGCATTACAGTTCTCTACTCTTCCAGAAGAATTTTATAAACAACAAGGAAGAAAGACTTATATTGTAGAGGACGCTCCCTTTAGAAATCCTGAGATATATGATTTAGTATGGGATAAGAATCCATATGTTCATGGAAAGAAAGCAGGTGTTTGGAATGCAGGAGATCTAGCAGAGATTCCATATCAACAATTATGTATGGATGGTAAAGGAACTGGTAACATGGTTTCCAATTGGGAATTGTTTCATGGATTGAAACCAGTTAATACTCATCCCAAAATTTATTATGAACCAGAAATGCATGATGGGTTCAAAGATGTTTTTATTGTTGACTACACTTCGACAACTATAGATTATGATCAGAATGAATTGAAAAGGATTCTTGAAAATACCAAGAAAGAATATCCAGATAAGAGATTTCTTTCTGTTGATTTTACAAAGTCAGTATCTAGTAATTCATATAACATTGATTATGATGGTTATGTTGAAGTTGAAAGTATCTTTAGGTATTGTGACTTGATAGCATCATCTTATGGCATACTTACATTGAGTAGTGGTGCGAGTCATATGAGTTCTGCTATTAAGGATTACTCACCAGATCTTAAGAGTATTTGTGTTATGTCAAAAAAGTGGTATAATTACCATAAGGAAAGAGGATTATTCTTCTTTGATAATATTAATTACGTAACTTATTAGTATGGCAAGATTTTTAATTACTGGTATTACTGGGTTTGCAGGGCCACACCTAGCAAATCTTCTTCATAAAGAAGGTCATGAGATCTTTGGTTTGATTCGTCGTACTAATGGTATGGAGAGTGACATCCGTGATGTTGTTCCCGATGATGTATATGAATCTATTACATTTCTATATGGAGATCTTACTAACTATCGTTCTTTAAGAACTGTATTTGAGAAGAATCAGTTTGATGGTGTATTCCATTTAGCAGCACAGTCACATCCTCCGACTAGTTTTCTAGATCCTATAGGAACTATGGATACTAATGTAATGGGTAGTGCAAATCTAATACAAGTTATTCAAGATCATCAGAAGCATTGTAAGTTGATGTTCTGTTCTACTTCTGAAGTATATGGAAACGTAGGACAAGATGGACGTAAGATACATTGGGAAGATACTATTCTTCCTGCTAATCCTTATGGTGCATCTAAGGCAGCAACAGATGTATATCTTCAGGAAAGAATGAAGAATGGATTTGTTGAAGGATTCATCACTCGTGCATTCTCTCATACTGGGCCACGTAGAGGAAGGATATTCTCTATATCATCTGATGCATATCAGATTGCTCGAATGATGAAGGGTCTGCAGGAACCAGTTCTTAAGATTGGTAATCTACAGACCACTCGTGTTGTTATGGATGTAAGAGATACAGTCAGAGCATATTATCTTGCGATGATTCATCCAGCAGTAAAGAATCATGTATTCAATATATGTGGCGATACTCCACGTAAGATGCAGTTCTTTACTGATAAGTTGATTGAATTATCTGGTCTTAAGAATGTAGAGCAGAGAATCCATGAACCTTTCTGGAGACCACATGAGATTCATTATCAGCATGGAGACTCTACTAATCATTCAGAACTAACTGAATTTAAGGAAGAGTATGATATTGAAACTACTCTAAATGATCTACTCATGTATTGGGTGGAGAAGGTAATGAATAAGTTTAATTGATGGAAGTAATAATGTATAAAAAGGTGTTTGTTAATGGTACATTTGATCTTCTTCATAGAGGACATTTGGAACTATTAAATTACGCAAAAAGGATGGGAGAGTATGTTTGTGTAGGAATAGATACGGATGATAGAGTGAGACAAAAGAAAGGTTCTTCAAGGCCAATACATAACCAAGAAGAACGAAGATTTTTCTTAGAGAATCTGAAGTCAGTAGATGAAGTCAGATTATTTTCTAATGATAAAGAGTTAAAGAATTTGGTAAAATCCTTTGAACCTGATGTAATGATTGTTGGATCAGATTGGAAAGGTAAATCAGTTATAGGTTCATACTATGCTGCTGAATTAATATTCTTTGATCGAATTGGAGATTATGCTACAACGAAAACAATTAAAAATATTATTGATAGGGGATAGTTGTACTGATGAATATGTTTATGGAACCTGTGAAAGGTTAAATCCAGAAGCACCAGTACCTATTCTTAAGTTCAGTAAAAAAGAAACCACCAGAGGAATGGCATGGAATGTAAGAGAGAACCTTGCATCCTTTGGTATGGAGGTTTGTATTCTTACAAATGATGAGAAGATTATTAAGACTAGATATATCGATGAGAAATATAATCAACAGATGTTGAGAGTAGATGATGAACCATCTGTCAAACCGATGGAGTGTGAATTACCTGATGTGAAATTCGATGCCCTTGTTATTTCAGATTACAATAAAGGATTCTTATCAGAACAAAAGATATTAGAACTTGTAGAATGGTTTGATGGGCCAGTTTTTATTGATACCAAGAAAAATCATTTGCCAAAGTTGAATGCTTTTGTTAAAATAAATGAGCACGAGTATAAAAACTTTGAAAGTTCAACTGATGATCTAATCGTTACTAGAGGTAGTAAAGGTTGTGAATATAAAGGGAAGTTGTATCCAACAGAAAAGGTTGATACATTTGATGCAATAGGTGCAGGAGATACATTTCTCTCAGCACTAGTTTATTTTTATTTACTTTATGGTACAATAGAGTATGCCATTCCATACGCAAATAAGGCAGCAACAATTTCTGTCTCTCACTTTGGAACTTACGTCCTACATGAGGAAGATGTCAATGGGTTCTTTTGATGATATTAAAATTGTCCCCAAAGGATGGGGATTTGAAAAATGGATTGTCAATACTGAATTGTATTGTGGTAAATTGTTGCATTTTAATATGGGTAAGAGGTGTTCATGGCACTACCATAAAATAAAAGATGAAACTTTTTATATACAAAGTGGAGAACTTCTGCTAATATATGGTGATGATGATAACATCAACAGAGCAAAGATGACAGTACTGAGACCAGGAGATAAATTTTATATCTATCCTGGATTGCGTCACCAAATGCAAGCTAGAATAGATACTGAATTGTTTGAGTTTTCTACTCAACACTTTGATTCAGATAGTTATAGAATTGAGACAGGAGACTAATGTACATTGCATCTTGCCCATTACGGATTTCATTGTTTGGTGG
>MDTB01007606.1_pt1 | contig 12521 bp, 11 predicted proteins | sample 811161 | NCBI WGS metagenome assembly MDTB01 (sample SAMN05326650, study PRJNA326480) | marine metagenome | isolation source: seawater | place: Mediterranean Sea | collected 2009 | reverse complement strand
TTTTTACTTTTTATTACTTTTTAAAAACACCTGAATACAGCTCAAAATTATCTTTTTATACAAACTACGAATCTAGTGACGAGACTTCACTTTTAAGTTCATTTACAGGAAGTTTAGAATCATCAAATCTTAACTTTTCAGTTGAAGATTTTATTTTTTCAAACAAACTATTAACTGAGCTAGTTAATTCTAATTATGATATTGACGATAAATCAATTTCCCTTAAAGAGCTTTGGGCTGGGGGATATTCAGACTTTACATTAAATCCTATAATCATTCTGTTAAGATTTAATCAAAATCTCAAGTTCACGCAGGGAATAACTGAAAGTGATATTAAAACATTTATAGCTATAGAAGAATTAAAGGAAAAATTAAGCATCGAATTCAATGAACAAACTAATCTATTCTCAGTTTTTGTTTCAATCAAAAACTATCCCTCTTTAGGTCAACAGATTAATGAAAAAATTTTTGAAGAAATAGTTATATTCTCGTCATCTATAGTAAGTGCAAAATCAAGTGAGCAAGTTTCATTTGTAAGCAATCAATTGACTGAAATGAAAAATAAGTTAACTGATTCTGAAAATGCTTTAATTAGCTTTATTGAAAAAAATAAAAGCCTACAATCTGCCAAACTCCAAATTGAAAAAAAGAGGTTAGAAACTGATATAAATCTTTATAGTCAACTATTTATAAGTTTATCAGATCAATTAGAAAAAGCTAAAATTGAAGAAAATAATACTACTACTCCTATATTTCTCTTAGACGAGCCAATCATTCCTTTTGAGAAAAATGAAGTAAGTCTTTTTATGGGCTATATACTTTCTAGCATATTTGGTTTTTTCATATCTATTCTATTTTTGATTTTTACTAGAAGAAAAGAATTAATCAAATAAAATATTAATCGCTGTTATTTAATACAGATACAATGAGAGCGATATTCGCCATTGTTGATGCGATATTAGATAAAAAACTATCTAAACGAAAATCTTCACGAATTTCTTTGGTGGGTATAATTATTTTATCTCCATCTTTTAATTTCATAAAAGATCTATTGATAAAATTAGTTTTTTTTGAAGCTCCATCAATAGATAAAATATAAATATCAGATTTATTTGTTAATTTTTTAAAACCACCAGCTAGTTCAATATAGCTTTTAACTGAATTATTTTTTGACATAATAAAACTACCAGGATTATAAACATTACCAGAAACTTGAATTATATTTGTTTTATCATAAATAATAAGTTCATCACCAGGAAATAATTCAGAATCTTTGTTTATGTTAAAAACTTTTTGACTTGTTTCACTATTTTCAATTTTTCTATTTAAAGTAAGGTTTTCTTTACTAGCTAAAGATAAATAACCTCCCGCTAAATTAATTAAATCGGAAATGGTCATTCCTTCCTTGAAAAGATAGGTTCCTTCCTTATTTACACTTCCTTTTATTTGTACAACCTTGATATCATATTTAGTATTACGATAAACTAAAATTTTGTCACCTCTCTGAAGTTTAAAGTTATTACTTTCATTATAGCTTACTTTAAATTCTTCTGAAATAAGATCAGATTCATTTCCTCTTAGTATTAGAACATCACTGTAAAGATTTTTCAAGAAATCTGGATCTTCGAATCCTCCAGCAAGATCGAGAATTGTTTTTAAGTTTTCATTTTCGGATATAGGATAATTTCCTGGCTTCTTCACAGATCCAAAAACATCTACCGATCGTACATTTTCATTGAAGGAATAAATATAAACCTTGTCTCCATTATTAAGCTTTAAATCTTTGGCATCATCTAATGAAAGATTTTTAATATCTCTAGGAATATCATCAGATAATCTGCGTGAAATAGGGATCACTAAATCAACAAATGTTGAACTGCTTGAGTCTTCAGTAAGTCCACCTGCAAAACTTAACAAGATATTAAATGAGTCACTTTCTTTCAACTCATATAATCCATCATTATTTACAGATCCTCTTATGGAAACTCTTTTTCTAACAGGAGGGATATGAATTATATCACCGTCTAGAATTTTTATTTTAGAAAATTCATTTTTTCCATCTAAAAAAAATGAATAAAAATCTGTTGTATCAATTATTTTTCCATTTCTAATCAATTGAACATTTCTCAAAGATCCTAACTTATTAATACCACCTATTTGAACTAAAGCAGTAAAAAGGTCTGAAGAAGGATGTATAACTTTTAGCCCAGGAGAATTAACATAACCTGAAAAAAATACATTAATTGATTTTATTCTTCCAACTTCAAGCATTAAATCGGTTGTAGGTTGATCTTGTTGCATTGTTGAATAAACATTAGATAAAGTATCTTTTAATATCTTTTCAGCCTCATTAACAGTTTTATTCGATATATTTATAAAACCTATATTTTCGTAGTAGATTAATCCATTTTTATCAATAACTATTTTTTCTCGAGAGTTAGTTTCACCCCATAAGGAGATTATTATTTCATCGCCTGGACCAAGAACATAGTCATTTGATACTGGGACATTGTCATAAAAATTTAAAGGTGCATTGAAATAATTATATCCAAAATAATCACTTTTAATATCATTACTTTCAGCTATGCTTTCATCAACATTAAATTTTTCAACATCGATATTTGAATTCAATTTTTGAGATTGCCCACCACTCAAATCTGAATCTAATTGATTGATATCTCTACTTTGTGATTTAAATTGCTCTTTTAATAAATCTAATTCAGCATTAGATAAACTTTGAGAAAAAGATAAGCTGAGTAAAGTAGCTAAAACTAAATATAAATTTTTCATACAACCAAAATAGTTATTGATAATTTATTTAAAAAGATTTTTTTCAATAAAATCAATTAATAAATGTCCTATCATAATATGAATTTCTTGAATTCGAGCTGTTTCTTTTGATGGGACTTTTATACAATAATCACATATAGAATCCATACTAATATTATCACCAGTGAGACCCACAGTAATAATCTCTTTATTGTTGCAAATTCTTATAGCTTCTAAAATATTTTTCGATTTGCCGCTAGTAGACAATGCAAAAAATATATCCCCTTTTTCTCCATATGCTTCAATTTGTCTTGAAAAAATACTATCGAATCCATAATCATTTCCAATAGCAGTGATTAAGCTTGTGTTATTAGAAAGGGAAATTGAATTTAGAGGCTTCCTATTATGAATATTGAATCTTCCTACAAACTCTGCGGAAATATGATTTGAGTCTGCAGCACTTCCACCATTTCCTGCAAAAATTGTTTTATTCCCATTCTTATAAGCTTCAAGTGTTATTAAAAATATTTCAGAAATTGATTTAATAAAATTTTCATCAGACAAAATAGCTACTTTAATCCTAGAAGATTCTTTAATATTATCAGTGACTTGTTTAATTATTTTATTTAACACTTGTACATGAATATATCAAAAATACTACTAAAAAAACCTAGAAAAATCTTAACCCTAGGCTCAATATTTGTTGCTGGAATGGGATTGTCATTCTTAGTAATCTATTTTATATCAAGAAATTATGGGGTATCAGATGTTGGCATTTATGCCTTAAGTATTAAAATTATATTTTTGATGAGTGCTGTGTCAATGAAAGGAATAGATATTTCTCTCCTTAAATATTCAGCAATATATAATTCAGATAATAAAAATAAACATAGAGCATTGATAATCCTTTGTTTCAAAAAAATATTATCATTGGGTCTATTAATTTCAATTTTTCTTTTTATACTTTCAGATTTTATCTCATTAAAGGTATTTAAAAATATTAATTACTCTATTCCATTAAAATTTTGTGCAATCGCTTTACCATTTTTTATAATAAATAATATTATTTCCAATTTTTTAAAAGGAATAATGATGCCATATTCTTCTGAAATTATAAGATCAGTAGCAGATAAGTTTTTTACATTCTTAATTTTAATAATAGGAATTTGGTCTTACAATTTAACAAACCCAGTTTTTGCATACACAATTGCACTCATACTTTCATCTATTATAGGTTTATTATTTATTTATCCTAAAATAAAATTATCAAAATCAGAAAATAAAAAAATCGAAGAAAATAAAGTTCTTGAAGGTCATCGAAGTATTTATTTTTCATCCCTTATAACAATAATAAATAGTCAATATATTTTTTACTTAACAGAGATTTTGCTTAATTCAACATTTGTTGGATTATTACAAATAATTTTTAAGATCTCTACTTTGTGTTTAATTCCACTTTTTATATCAAACATCTTAATAGCTCCCTACATATCTAATTTTTTTCATGCAAATAAAAGTGATGATTTAAATAAACTATTGAGCTTTAATTCATTAATTATTTGCTCTCTTGCACTTTTAATAGTTTTTTTCACATTAATTTTTTCAAACGAATTTTTAAGATTTTTTAGTGAAGATGCACAAATTTATTCAAAAATTTTACCAATAGTTTTGTTTGGTGCATTTGTTAATGTATTTATGGGGCCATCGACTCTTTTTATGCAAATGACTGGTCACACAACTCAGCTTCGTAATAACGTAATATTTACATTTTTACTTAATTTACCTTTAAGTGTTTATCTTATAAATATGTATGAATTTACTGGAGCTGTAATATCTTTAAGTCTTAGTATTAGTTTGATACATATAGTTAACGCTCTAACAGTTTACAATAAAACAAACTATAAAACATTTTTATCATTTTATGGCAAAAAAACAAGATAGTATTAATCGTATAAAGATTTTTCTTAGAAGAAATATTGATTCTTTAATCAAAAGACTGAGCATTGAGTCAATCAAAGGTAGGCTAGGAGGACCAATTGTTATTATTAATAGCTTACCTAAGGCAGGAACTAATCTTGCAGATAATGTTTTATTTAATATTCCTTCAATGCGAAGAAAATTTGGAAGAACTTTAAAACATCCAAATAAAAATATTTTGGCTAGAACAAAGCTTTTAAAAAGTATAATTAATTATTCAGATGAAAAAAATACTAAAAAAACTATTAGTTATTTGAAAAAAATGAAGAATGGTCAGTATTCTTTGTGTCATATTGATTTCAAGAATGAGTTTGAAGAAATTGTTAATAAAAAAAATATAAAAGTTATTTATGTTATTCGTGATCCTAGAGACAAAATAATATCACATTACAAATATGTTAGCGAAATCGATTCAACACACAGAGAACATAAATTTTTTAAAACGTTAGACAGCGATGATGAAAAAATAAATACTCTAATTAATGGAGTAGATGGATTTACTAGAAGTATTGATGAACAATTAAACTCATATAACGGTTGGAGTAAATCTAAAAATTGTCTAACAGTTAAATTTGAGAATTTAATTGGAGAAAATGGAGGTGGATCAAATGAATTACAGTTGCAATCCTTGAATAAAATAATAGAGTTTCTAAATATTGATTTAAATGAATCTCAAAAAAATGAAATTTTAAAAAATTTGTTTTCTAAGAAGAGTCCAACATTCAGAAAAGGTACAATAAATAACTGGAAAAAAATAATGTCAAAAAAGCATAAAAAAACTTTAAAAATTAGAATTGGTCAATGGTTAATTGATAATGGATATGAAAATGATTTTAATTGGTAAAAAAAAATTTTTTTATATTTGTATAATTTCACTTCATGTTTTTCTTGTATCCTTGCCTAATATTTCTCCCGAAATTTCTTTTATTTTTATTTTATTATTTTTTAGCACTTATTTATTTAAGAGAATTGATAGAAAAAAGTTTTATGTTTTTTTTAAAATTATTTCTATTCCCTTACTTATTATTTTTTTTGGTTTATTATTTTCTTTTAATAATAATATTATAGATGTAATACGAGATCTTTTTAGATACAGTTTTCCTGTTGCTGTACTAGCTTTTGGCTACTATGTTGCCACAACTTTTTCATTAAAAGAATTCATTAGATTATTGCTTTTATCAGGATTTTTACATTCATCGATTCAGCTAATCTTAAATATTTATTACGGTGCATCTTTTGAAAATACATCAACTCTTTTTAAAACAATGAATAATTATTTATGTCCCATCACTTTATCTTTACTTATTGCTAACTTGAAATTCAGATTCAAATTATTTAATAGAAATATTATGATTATGATATTTTTAGTTAATCTGATAAATTTATTTTTATTAAATATGAGAACACATTTTTTAGCTGTATTCATTATCACATTTTCAATTTTAGGAGTATTTAAAATTTCTTCGAAAATATCTATAAAAAATCTTCTTTTTCTAATCAGTCCATTTCTTCTATTTTTCACTATGTACTTTATATTTGGTTTTCAATTTCATAGCAGACTATTTGAATCATTCACTGAATTTATTCCTAAAAACTACTCATCGGAGGAAGACATTAGACAATTTTGGAGAGGATACGAGAGCTATAGAGGTTTGATTACTTTCTCTAGCAAAGACTTAATATACAAAATTTTTGGTGGTGGCTTTGGTAGTAAGGTTGATTTATTATTTACAATATCTCTTGGGCAGGCTGAAAATCAATATAGGTATATTACTCAACTGCATAATGGATATGTTGAAATTATTTTAAAAACAGGTGTTTTAGGTACTCTTATGTATTTATCATTCTTTTTTAAAAACATTTTTTCAAACTTGCGACCAAATAAAAATTTAAGTTTAGAATCGCAATTTATAAAAAACTCAATTTTCGGTTTATCACTTATGTTATTGTTAGTTACTACCTTCAATGGCGGGTTGATAGACTACGATCAATTTTCAGCAATATTTTTATTAGGATTTCTTTTAAACAAAAATCATTTATAATAATTCAAATACCAATCAATTGTTTTATCAATACCAGAATCAAAATTTTCATTTGCCTTCCAATTAAGATTTTGTTCGATTTTAGATGCATCTATAGCATATCTTCTATCATGCCCAGCTCTATCTTCAACAAATTCTATCAGGTTCTTATAAGAAGATGATTTTGGAATTTTTTTATCAAGTTTATCGCAAATAATTTCAACGATTTCAATATTAGTTTTTTCATTCTTACCTCCAATATTATACACTTCTCCATTGATACCATGATTAAATACTAAATCAATGCCCATACAATGATCTTGAACATATAACCAATCTCTTATGTTTTTCCCATCACCATAGATTGGAATTGGAAGATTGTTGAGCGCGTTAAAAATAATTTTTGGAATTAATTTTTCCTTATGTTGTTTTGGTCCATAATTATTTGAACAATTAGTTATGACTGTGTTCATACCATAAGTTTCATGATAACTTCTTACTATCATATCACTAGAAGCTTTTGATGCTGAATATGGAGAGTTCGGTGCATAAGGGGTTGTTTCTTTAAAAAGACCAGTATCTCCTAAGCTTCCATATACTTCATCAGTAGAAATATGATGGAATCTAGAATCATTATAATGATCTAATTTTTTATTTGGACCAATCATCCAGTTCTTAAAAGCAACATCCAATAAATTAAAAGTACCAATAATATTCGTTTTTATAAAAATATCAGGATGCGAAATAGAATTATCAACATGCGACTCTGCTGCAAAATGAATAATACCATCTATTTTATATTTATTAAAAACTTTCTCAATTAATACTCTATCGCATATATCACCCTTGATAAAAGTATAACGATTATCATCATGATATTTTTCTAAATTTTGTTCATTACCAGCATAGGTTAATGAATCAAGGTTAATTATATTTTTATCAGAATATTTTTTTAATAAAAAAGATATAAAATTTGAACCAATAAAGCCCAAACCGCCTGTGATAAGAATATTATTCATACTAAATCTCCTTATTGCTAAAACAATTCAAGTTTAAATCTTTAATTAAGGATAAGGATTTATCTTTTAATGATAAATCAACTTTCGACTCATCAATACTCCAATTTATATTTATTTCTGGGTCATTGAAAATAAATCCTGAATCATTTTTTTTTGAAAAAAAATTATCAACTTTATAGGAAACAATTGTATTATTTTCTAGGGAAAGAAAACCGTGTGCAAACCCTCTGGGTACAAATAATTGCTTCTTATTTTTTGAAGAAAGCTCAACGGAAAAATACTTTTTAAATGTGGAGGAATTTGGTCGTAAGTCTACAGCAACATCAAGTATTTTCCCGGATAAAACTCTTACAAGTTTTGATTGTGCAAATGGTGGTGTCTGAAAATGTAATCCTCTAATTACATTTTTTTTAGTCTTAGATTGATTATCTTGAATGAATTCAATCTTTTTTCCTATTTGGGTTTCAAAAATTTTTTGATTAAAGCTTTCGAAAAAATATCCTCTCTTATCATTAAATACCTTTGGCTCTACTACAATTAAATCATTTAGTTCTGTTTTAAAAAAGTTCATTAAATTGAATCTTCTGCAACTTTAATTAAGTGCAAACCATATGAATTATTAAATTCTTTACCAATATCTAATAGCTGTAATTTTGAAATGAAACCCATTTTATAAGCAATTTCCTCAATGCACCCCACCTTGAATGAAGATCTTTTTTCTATTGTTTCAACGAATTGCGATGCCTCAAGTAAATTTTCAAAACTGCCAGTATCTAGCCAAGTATTTCCTCTATTTAATATTTCACACTTTAATCTTTCTTCATTCATAAACATCTCATTAACTGATGTTATTTCTAATTCACCTCTATCTGATGGGATAACTGATTTAGCTTTTTTGACTATATCGTTTGGATAAAAATATAGTCCAATAGCAGCATAATTTGATTTTGGCTTTTCTGGTTTCTCTTCGATGCTTACTACATTCCCAGAACAATCAAATTCAACAACTCCATATTGATTTGGATTTCTAACTTCATAACCAAAAATTGTCGCATATTTATTTTTTAAAAATTTCCTAGCATTGCTTAGTACTGTAGGTATCGATCCACCATATAAAATGTTATCACCTAAAATTAGAGAAACGTCGTCGTTTCCAATAAATTCTTCACCTAAAATGAATGCTTGTGCTAAACCATCTGGTGATGGTTGCTCTATATATTCTAATTTTAAACCAATTTTACTACCATCTCCTAAAAGACTAATAAATCTTGGCAAATCTTCTGGCGTAGAAATAACTAAAATTTCTTTTATTCCCGCCTGCATTAATATTGATAAAGGATAGTAAATCATTGGCTTATTATACACAGGTAATAACTGTTTAGATACAACATGAGTTATAGGATGAAGCCTTGTCCCTGATCCGCCTGCTAGAATTATTCCTTTCATAAAGTGCTACTTAATTTTAATGTAAGATTTTTATTTTTTATAATCATTTAAATATACTTTATTAATTGTTTCTAAATATTTTTTATTAATAATCTCCCAATCATAAATGTTTTTAATTTTTTTAAGATTGTTTTGAATTATTTCAGAACGATTAAGTTCATTTTGGTCATATGATAATATTTTTTCAATATCATTTGAATTTTTGAAGTATAATGCATCATTATTTAAGATATTTTTATTAAAAATATTATCATGCGCAACAATTAATGCACTTGATGACATTGCTTCAAGCAATGACGGATTAGTACCTCCTACACTGTGACCATGGAAATAAAATTTTGCATTTTTTCTTAAATGATTAAGTTTTTGAAGATTATAGATACCACCAAAAAAGATAATATTATTACTTTTGTATTTTTTATAAAGTTTTTTTGAAAAAGAGTTTTTTGGACCAACAATGATTAGCTTTTCATCTCTGTTTTTGTAATTTTTGAATCCATTAATAATAGATTCAATATTATTTTCAGGTTCGATGCGCGCAATAACAATAGAGTACTTTAATTTCTTTAATTTGAACTCTTTTAAAATATTTCTTTCTTCATCATGAAAGATTGATGCTCCATATGGAATCATTACAGAATCCTTATTATAATTTTTAAGAAAATATTCCCTGATACCTTCATTATCAGAAATCAAAAGATTTGAAGATTTAACTGCTATCTTTTCAGTGAACTTGATAAATAATTTTGTTAGAAAGTTCCACTTTGATCTTTTCCACTCAATTCCATCCATATTAGATATTATATTTATTTTTGAACAATCAAGAATTAAATATGATAAAGCATTACTATGGTATCCCAATGCTAAAACAATATCAGATTTACTATTAATAGCATCTTTAAGACATAAATAATCGTAAACTATGTGTGCAATAGGTCCTAGATATTTTTCTGGACACCATTTATTGACAATTTTTACTCCTTTATATGTATTATTAGTTACTTTATGTTCATGGGTATTATAAACTGTAACGTTAAAATTCTTATTTGCTAAAAATTTTGAAAAATATTCAGCAAATTGTTCAAAGCCACCATATTTATTTGGAATGCCTCGCGATCCAACAATTGAAATTTTCATTTTTTCCAATGTTTTAAATCTCTCGAACAAAGCTTTTCAATATTTTGTATGTCTGAAATTAAAAATGGTATCAAACTTTTTATATCACTGTTTTTTGCTTTAGGTTTTGTTTTTTCTGTTAAAAATAAATTTCTTAAGGTAGATCGAATCTTAATTGGGAAAAAATCTCTAAGGCGATAATTCCTTCTTAAAAATTTTAGTAACTTAGAAATCAAATAATTTTTTGGAACCATAGTAACATTTCTTCGTACTGCATAATCAATTTGGATATTTTCAGTTCTAAGTTCTAAAAAATTTAATATATCATTGAACAATGATTTTGGTGATTCTTTTAAATCTTCCAAGAAAACTATTTTAATTTGTTCAGGTTTAAAAAAATTGAGATATCTTTTAATTTGTTGATAATAAAGACCTCCTCTAATATAATGTCTTGCAACTCCCCATTTTAAATGGGGTTTTTCAAAATCTATTAAGCAATCTTTTAAAAAATTATTACTATTAGAATATCCTGCAATATATTCAGCGTGCCATTGTGAGAAAGCTCTATCAACTGGATTCCTCAAAATTATTATAATTTTGGATTCATTATTAAACTCATAAATATTTTTTGCTGCACATTCACTTTTTAAGTATACTGGTGTAGCTTCTCCCAAATAGGCTTCATTCTTTGATTCTCTAAATAATTCTAAGTAATCATCAATGTTTTTAATAAATGCACCATGGTATTCTTTTAAGGGACTATTTGATAAATAATTTTTAACACTAAAATCTTTATACTTTTTATCATATGGAGGCAAAAATTCATCCGGATTATAATCTTTACAGAAAAAGTGAGGTTCTTTTAATGAAGTTAAAAAAATATCGGGGTGCTGTCCTAAAAGGTGGTGTAAAGTTGTGGTCCCACTCTTAGCTGCACCAACAATAAATAGATTAGGTTTTATTAGATTCATATATCAAGTTAAATATAGAATAAAAAATACCAATTAAATAATAAGAATAATTAATATATTTTAATTGATTAGCGTATTAAAAAAATAAAAATATGAATAAAAATAAGATTTATAAAATTGGTATAATCGGCAGAGGTTTTGTCGGCTCCGCAGTAGAAAATGGTTTTAAATCAATGGATAAAAGTGAACTAAGAATTTATGATATAAATCCTGATAAATCTAAAAATTCATTGTTTGATGTAGTTAATCATTCTGATTTAGTATTTGTATCAATCCCCACTCCATCAAATGATGATGGGTCTATTAATTTGGATTTAGTAGATAACTGTTTAGATAACATTAATAAAATTCTTAAATCGGATCCTATTATACTTTTGAGATCAACAATGACACCTGGATCCTCAAGTTTTTTTCAAAAAAAATTTCCAAAACTTAAAATTGTTTTTAATCCTGAATTTTTAACTGAAAAAAATGCAAACTATGATTTTTTAAATCAATCTAGAATAATTCTTGGTGGAAATAAAAATAATATAGATGAGGTTGAAAAAATATATAAATGGCGATTTGGAAAACAAATACCAATTGTTAAAACAGATTACCAAACCGCTGAATTAATTAAATATATGAATAACTGTTTTTTAGCTTCAAAAGTCTCATTCATGAACGAAATGAAACTTGTTGCAGATAAATGTGGTGCAGATTGGGAAAGAGCTGTAGAAGGATTTTCTCTTGATGGAAGAATAGGTAATTCTCACCTCTCAGTACCTGGGCATGATGGTAAAAAAGGTTTTGGTGGAAGCTGCCTACCAAAAGATATAAGAGCAATGATTTTTTATGGAAAAAAATTAAATTTAAATTTAAATACTTTAAATGGAGCATGGAAAACAAATCTTAAGGTCAGACCTGAAAAAGACTGGGAAATGCTGATTGGAAGATCAGTTGTAAGAAAAAAATAATTTCTATTTTATAAAATTTTCATTTTGATTTGTGACACCCCATTCAAAAGAATTAGAAAAAATCCCACCAACCGTAAAATAAATAGCTTGAAAATAGAACAAATGAATTTTGAGAAAAGAGATTTTTATTAAAAATAAACCAATACAAAAAAAATACTGTTGGAAGAAATATTAAAAATTCTAATGAGTTAAATAGCATTATTTCTTCTTCATTTTTTTATTAATATATTCTTTTATCCAATCTTG
>MDTB01239481.1_pt1 | contig 12522 bp, 15 predicted proteins | sample 811161 | NCBI WGS metagenome assembly MDTB01 (sample SAMN05326650, study PRJNA326480) | marine metagenome | isolation source: seawater | place: Mediterranean Sea | collected 2009 | reverse complement strand
CTGATTTAACCAAATTGCTGGCGCTTTATAAATATAGCTAAATAGGAGATAGCCCGGTTTAGCTGGGCTTTTTTTTTGGATGAATAAAAAACTTGATAATATTAAAAAACTTAGTGTCTCAAAACCACTTAAGTTAGATTGTGGCAAGACTATAAACAATTTTCCACTTGCTTATGAAACGTATGGAAAATTAAGTGATAATAAAGATAATGCGATTCTTGTTTTTCATGCATTAACAGGAGATCAATTTGTTGCTGGAACAAACCCCATTACGAGCAAAGAAGGTTGGTGGGTTACAGCTGTTGGCCCAAACAAAGCTATAGATACAAATAAATATTTTGTAATTTGTGCAAATGTAATTGGTGGTTGTATGGGTTCATTGGGCCCAAGAGATGATAACCCAGAAACTAAACAACCTTATGGACTAGAATTTCCAGTTATTACAATTAAAGATATGGTTAGAGCGCAAGAATCTTTGCTTGATCACCTCGGAATAAAAAAACTTCTTTGTGCCACGGGGGGTTCTATGGGTGGAATGCAGCTATTACAATTTTGTGCAACATTTCCTGATAAAACTTTTTCTGCTATTCCAATAGCATGTAGTTCAAGTCATAGTGCACAAAATATTGCTTTAAATGAATTAGCACGTCAAGCTATTATGGCTGACCCAGTTTGGGACAATGGTAAATATGTTTTAAAAAATGTTCAGCCCAAAAATGGTTTAGCTGTAGCCAGAATGGTAGGACACATAAGTTATTTATCTGAAAAAGGAATGCAGGAAAAATTTGGAAGAAAATTGCAAGAAAAAGCAGATTATAAATTTAGTTTTGATGCAGATTTTCAAGTAGAGAGTTACTTAAGACATCAGGGTTTTGCGTTTGTAGAGAGGTTTGATGCTAATTCTGTACTTTATATAACAAGAGCGATGGATTATTTCGATCTATCAAAACAATTTAATGGAGGTCTTGTTGAAGCTTTTAAGAATCAAAAAACTAAATTTTTAGTTATATCCTTTTCATCAGACTGGCTTTATACAACAAAGGAAAATAAAGATATTGTTATAGCATTGAATGCTTCTGGAGCAGATGTTTCTTATTCAGAAATAATTTCTGACAAAGGACATGACTCTTTTTTGCTTAACGAACCTGAATTTCTAAAAACTTTAAAGGGTTTTATAGAATCAATGTATGAAAAATTTAAAAATGAAAAAAGAATTTAAAGTAATAGCAGAATTGTTGCCTAATAATATAAGAGTTCTTGATGTGGGCTGTGGAGATGGATCTCTTATGAACTTGCTAGAAAAAGAAAAAAATATTGAAGTTAGAGGATTAGAGTTAAATCAAGATAAAGTACAACAATGTATTCATAAAGGTCTGCCAGTAATTCAAGGTAATGCGGAAACTGAACTACATCAATTTCCTAATAAATCTTTTGATTATGTAATCCTAAGTCAAACACTACAAGCTTTTTACGATCCAGAAAAAGTTTTAAAAGAACTTTTGAGAATTGGAAGGTCGGTGATTATTTCTATCCCGAATTTTGGTTATTGGAAAGTGAGAACAAAACTTTTAATTTTTGGCAAGATGCCAGTTACAAAAACATTACCAAATACATGGTACGATACTCCAAATTTACATATGTGTACAATTAAAGATTTATTTAATTTTTGTGATGAAAAAAATATTATTATAAAAAGAGTTGTTGGTGTTAATCAGGACAAAACATCGTTAATTAAAAGAAGTAATTTAGAAATTAAGAATCTTTTTTCAAAACTAGGAATTTTTTTAATAGGATAAAATGAAATTAGAAATTATACCCTGTTTGAGTGACAATTATAGTTATTTAATTTACGAAAAAGAAACAAACGTTGTATCAATTGTTGATCCATCAGAATTTGATGCTTGTGACAAAATAATTAAAAAATATAAAAAATTAGATTTTATTCTAAATACACATCACCATGCTGATCATGTAGGTGGTAACTTACAATTACAAAAAAAGTATAAAGCCAAAATTTTAGGATTTGTTTTGGATAAAGACCGTATTCCAGGAATAGATATTTTCCTGGAAGAAAATCAAATACAGAAAATAGGAAATCTTCAATTTAAAGTAATTTTCATCCCAGGTCATACCAAAGGTCATGTAGCTTTTTATTTTCAAAATCAAAAAATCATTTTTTCAGGTGATACTCTATTTTCGTTTGGATGTGGCAGGGTATTTGAAGGCACTCATAAAGATATGCTTAATTCTTTAATTAAATTTAAAAATTTAGATCCTGATACAAAAGTCTATTGTGGTCATGAATATACTAAAAAAAATTTAGACTTTTGTTTAAAATATGATACCAAAAATACTTTATTAAAAAAGAAATCTTTATTAATTAATTCGAAAATAAAAAATAACCTTCCAACTATTCCAACTACTATTAAAGAAGAGACTGAAATGAATATTTTTTTAAGGTGCCATATTGATAGTATAAAACAAGAACTAAACCTAAAAGACTCTTCAGATCAGGAAATTTTTAGCAAATTACGTGATTTAAAAGACAATTTTTAGTCTCAATAATCTTGACTTGATATTTTTGCTGGCTATATTGCGTTGAAACTATTAATAAAATATTTATGTCATTTGCAATAATTGAAACAGGCGGAAAACAATATAAAGTTTCTACTAGTAAAATATTAGAAGTAGAGAAACTTAATGTCAAAAAAGGTGAAACTATTAAGTTTAAGAATGTTTTACTTTTAAATCATAAAACAAATACTGAAATTGGCAATCCCAATATTGAGGGGGCTACAGTAGAAGCTAAACTTTTAGATAATGTAAAAGACAGAACAGTGCTTGTATTTCATAAAAGAAGAAGAAAACATTCAAGAAAAAAAAATGGACACAGACAAAGACATGCTAAAATCCAAATAACAAAAATATTAGCTAAAGGTGGAAAAGTCATAGATGAAGCCAAAATAGTTGAAAAAAAGAAAACTATTAAAGAAGACAAAACAGACATTAAAAAGTCAGCGAAAAAAAAGTAGGAAATTAAATGGCAACAAAAAAAGCAGGTGGATCATCAAAGAACGGCCGAGATAGCAAGGGTAGACGTCTTGGTGTCAAAAAATATGGTGATCAATTTGTAATACCTGGTAATATTATTGTTAGGCAAAGAGGAACGAAAATCCACCCTGGAGAAAATGTAAGCATGGGCAAAGATCACTCAATTTTTTCTTTAATTACAGGCAAGGTCAAATTTAAAAAGTCTAAATTAAACAGAACTTTTGTTTCTGTAATCCCCAATTAAATCTATATAAATAACCTCAGTTATTTATAATATACCTAAAATGAAATTTTTAGATCAAGCTAAAATATACATCAAGGCTGGAAACGGTGGGTCAGGGTCAGCTAGTTTCAGAAGAGAAAAATTTATTGAGTACGGTGGTCCTGATGGAGGAGATGGAGGACATGGAGGCTCAATCGTAGTGGAGTCTGATAGGAACTTGAATACTCTTATTGATTTTAGATTTTCACAACATTTTAAAGCACAACATGGAAAACATGGAAGTAAAAGAAATAAAACCGGCGCAAATGGAGAAGATTTAATCCTAAAAGTTCCATTAGGCACTCAAATTTACGAAGAAGACAATAATACTTTGATTTATGATTTCACTAAAAATAAAGAAAAATATCTTGTAGCATCTGGGGGGAAAGGTGGACTAGGAAATGTAAGATTTAAAAGTTCAACAAATAGAGCCCCAAGAAAAAAAACTAACGGAAAAATCGGAGAAGAATTTTGGATTTGGTTACAGTTAAAAGTAATTGCTGATATTGGAATTATTGGAAAACCTAATGCAGGAAAATCTAGCTTGCTTGCAGCTTTAACTCGAGCAAAACCAAAAATAGCAAATTATCCTTTCACTACAATTAACCCAAATCTAGGGGTAACATATTGCAATAGTAAAGAAATTACTTTAGCTGATATACCTGGATTAGTAGAAGGAGCTCACAAAGGAATCGGATTGGGAGATAAGTTTTTGCGTCATATTGAAAGGTGTAAAGTTTTATTACATTTGATTGATTTAACAGAAAATGATTTAGAAGATGCTTATAAAAAGATTAAAAAAGAGCTATCTTCATATGATAAAAAATTAAATGCAAAAAAAGAAATTATATTTTTTAATAAATCTGATTTATTAGAAAATGATGAAATAAATAAAAAATTAAGAAAGTTTAAAAGCAAAATTAAAAACAAATATGAAATTATTTCAATTTTTTCCCATAATGATATTAAAAAAGTTAAAAGAATTTTGGTAAAATATGTTAATTAACAGTTCAAAAATAATTGTTATAAAACTGGGTTCGTCAACAGTTGTTGATAGTAAAGGAAAATTTAAGAAAAAATGGGTAACATCTTTAATTAAAGATATAAAAAAGTATGGTGGTGAAAAAAACTTTGTTATTGTTTCTTCGGGAGCTATAGCCTTAGGTCAAAAGTATTTGAAAATAAAAAAAAAGAAAATTAAATTAGAAATGAGTCAGGCTATTGCGGCGATAGGTCAAATTCATTTGGCTGGTGAATTTCAAAAGATTTTCGATAAGTTTAAAATAAAGTCTGGTCAAATTTTAATAAGTCCCGACGATACTGAGCAAAGAAAACGTGCTTTGAATATAAGAAGCACCTTTGAAAATCTTTTTAAATTAAAAGCTGTTCCAATTGTGAACGAAAATGACACTACTGCTACGACAGAAATAAAATATGGAGATAATGATAGACTTGCTGCGAGAGTAGCACAAATTATAGGCGCAGATACTCTTATAATACTATCAGATGTTGATGGTCTTTATGATAAATCAAAAAAGATAGTTAAAACAGTTAATAAAATTAATGAAAATATTTACTCTTTAATTGATAATAGGAAAAATATATATGGATCAGGAGGAATTTCTACAAAATTAGATGCAGCAAAAATTTGTATGAATTCAGGTTGTCATATGTTTATTGCAAATGGTAAAAAAGAAAATCCGCTTCAAAAATTATTGAAATACAAAATTTATACTCATTTCCTTCCTAAAATTTCAAGTTTGGATGCAAGAAAAAAATGGATAATAGGCTCTTTAAGTTCAACTGGTAAAATTTTCATTGATGAGGGTGCTGTAAAAGCTCTATTAAATGGAAAAAGTTTATTAGCCGCAGGAGTCGTAAAAATAACAGGTTCTTTTGATAAAGGAGAAAATGTCTTAATTTTAGATCAAAAAGCGAATCAATTAGCGAGAGGATTGGCATCATTTAATTCAACAGAAATTGGAAAAATCAAAGGTAAACAAAGTAATGAAATAGAAAAAATATTAGGGTATTTAAGTAAATCTGAGATTATTCATAAAGACAACATGGTAAAGCTATAAATGCAATATTTAGAAAAAATTGGCAAGAATTCGAGAAAAGCTTTTGAGGATCTAAAAGCTATAAAACATGACAAAATTAAAAAGGTCTTAAAAGATTATAACAATGCATTGTTAAGGAATAAACGAAAAATTTTAAGTGAAAATCAAAAAGACATAAGGAGTGCAAAACGTCAAAACCTTATAGATAGACTTATATTAAATGACAAAAGAATTGAAGGAATTAGAGAATCAATAAATGAAATTTCAAAATTTAAAAATCCTATAGGTAGAGTTATTGAAAGTTGGAAAAGACCAAATAAATTAAAAATTAAAAAAGTTACAACTCCTATTGGAGTGATTGGAGTGATTTATGAAAGTAGACCAAATGTAACTGCTGATGTTGCTGCCTTAAGTTTAAAATCAGGTAATTGTTGTATTCTAAGAGGAGGGTCTGAAGCATTTAATTCTAATAAAATTTTAGCTAATATTTTTAAAGATGTGTTGCAAAAAAACAAAATTAATAAAAATTGCGTTCAGTTTATAGAAAGAAAAAACAGAAATATTGTAGACAGTATGCTTTCACGAATGAACAAGTACATTGACGTGATTGTGCCAAGAGGTGGAAAAGGATTAGTTGCAAAAGTACAAAAATTATCAAACGTACATGTTATTGGTCACCTTGAGGGACTATGCCATATTTTAGTAGATAAAAGTGCGAACCTGAAAATGGCAAAAAAAATAATTTTAAATGCTAAAATGAGAAGAACTAGTATTTGTGGTGCTGTAGAAACTCTTTTAATAGATAAAAGAGCATTAAAATCACATGGAATAGAAATTATAAAATCACTTATAAAATCAGGATGTGAAGTAAGAGTTGATAACAAACTTAATAAATTATTTGATAATAAGTTAAAAATAGCTAATGAAAAAGATTGGGGAACCGAATATTTAGATGCAATTATCTCTGTAAAAACTATTCAAAACATTCAAGAGGGAATTAATCATATTTTAAAATATGGAACAATGCATACAGACAGTATAATTACAAATAATTCGAAAAATGCTAAATTATTTTTAGGTCAAGTTAACAGCTCTATTGCTATGCACAATGTTTCCACCCAATTTGCTGACGGTGGAGAATTTGGCTTTGGAGGAGAAATCGGAATTTCTACAAATAAACTTCCGCCTAGAGGGCCCGTAGGAATAAATCAATTAACTTCATACAAATATTATGTTTCGGGCAAAGGAATAATTAGACAATAATTCATGTTAATGTCTAGAAAAAAATCTATCGGTATTTTTGGCGGAAGTTTTGACCCACCTCACAAAGGACATGTTAAAATTTCCAAAATCTGTTTAAAAAAAATGAATTTTGAGAAGATTTATTGGGTTATAACAAAAAAAAATCCATTTAAAAAAAAACCTACTTTTTCATTAAATGAAAGAATTAAGAAATCTCGAAATGTAGTAAAAAAAATCAAAAAAGTAAAAGTTTTATTTTTAGATGAAAAGATCAAATCATCAAGAACTATAAATATAGTAAATTATTTTAAAAAAATAAATAAAAAAAAAAATTTATACTTAATATTAGGTTCAGATAATTTAACAAGTTTTCATAAGTGGACAAGTTGGAAAAAAATAGTTAAATTAACAAAATTAGTTGTTTTTTCTAGAAAAGGATATGGTAAAAAGACTAAAGATTCTAAAGTGGTAAAATTTTTAAAAAAAGAAAATATAATTTATATGAATAATAAATTTATTGATGTTTCTTCCTCAAATATTAGAAGAAACTTTCAAAAAAAATATTGATGAAGATAATAGATATTAAAAAAAATATAGAAACTATCTTAGATAATAATAAGGCTACCAATATTGTTTGCATAAATTTAAAAAATAAATCTTACATAGCTGATTATATGATAATTGCATCCGGAACTTCTTCTAGACATTTACAAGCCTTATCTGAAATTCTTGTTACTGAACTTAAAAAAATTGGTTTAAATGATTGTAAAATTGAAGGTCGTGAAAGCACTGATTGGAAGCTAGTAGATACAAATGATATTATAATTCATATATTTCATCCTGAAAAAAGAGAATTTTATGACTTAGAAAAAATGTGGTCAGAAGAGATACCAAAACAAAAGGCAATGATATGAAAAAATTTTTATTTCTTATTATATTTTTTTTAAATTTAAACCTGATGCAATCTAAAGCAAGCAATGAGTTATATAATAAGATTGATCTATTTGGTGAAGTTTTAGAAAAAATAAAAGAGGATTATGTTGATGAGGTTGATCAAACTGGAATGATGGACTCTGCTATAAATGGCGTCCTTCAGTCATTGGATCCCTACTCGGCATACATGAGTCCTGAATTATTTAAAGAAATGCAAACAGATACACGGGGAGAGTTTGGAGGTTTAGGAATTGAAATAGGAATGGAAGCTGGTGTAGTAAAAGTTATATCACCAATTGATGACACTCCGGCAGCAAAAGCGGGGATAAAAGCTGGGGATTACATAGTTAAAATTGGAAATGAACAAGTGCAGGGAAAATCTTTAATGGAGGCAGTAAAAATAATGAGAGGCCCAGTTGGTACAGATATAAAATTAACCATCAGAAGAAAAAATGTTAAAAAACCCCTAGAGTTTAAAATAACAAGAAAAATCATTGAAATAAAATCAGTTAACTCTGAGATTTTAGGTGAAAAAGAAAATTTAGGCTACATTAGATTAAAATCATTTAATGAAAATAGTGACAAACAATTTTTAAAAGTTGTCAAAAAATTTGAAAAAAACCTAAGACTAAAAGGTTATATTATAGATTTAAGAAATAATCCTGGAGGACTATTAACTCAAGCAATAAATATAACTGATTTTTTTTTAGAAGAAGGTGAAATAGTTTCCACTAAAGGTCGAAAACTATTAGAAACTCGAAAATTTTTTGCTAGAAAAGGTGATGAAATAAAAGGTAAACCAATTGTTGTATTGATAAATAACGGTTCAGCATCTGCATCTGAAATTTTCGCCGGAGCCTTAAAGGATCATAAAAGAGCAATAATTTTAGGAGAAAGTTCTTACGGAAAAGGGTCTGTGCAATCTGTAATTCCATTAAGAAATGGGGGAGGCATGAGATTAACTATATCTAAATATTATCTGCCCTCGGGAAAATCTATTTCCGAAGTAGGAGTAACACCAGATATTTTAGTTGAAGAAAAAGGTGAAGATTTCCAAATCAAATCAGAAAAAGATAATCAACTTAGTTACGCAGTAAAACTTTTTAACTCTTAATTTATGTCTAAACAAAAACTCCCTATGCGAATTGGAGTGGGTGTTATTATTTTAAATAATGAAAATAAAGTTTTTGTGGGCAAGCGTAAAGATAATCCTTTGGATAAATGGCAGATGCCTCAAGGGGGAGTTGATAAAGGAGAAGATTATCTTGCTGCGATGAAAAGAGAACTATTTGAGGAAACAAGTATTAAGAGTTTTAAAATTTTAAAAGAGATAGAAGGAATATTTGAGTACGAATTACCAAAAAATCTAGTAGGTGTTATTTGGAAAGGTAAATATAGAGGGCAAAAACAGAAATGGTTCATTGTTAGATTCCAAGGAGCTGAAAATGAAATTAATTTAAATACCAAAAATCCAGAATTTATAGAATGGAAATGGATCTCAGCTCGTTTGTTGCCGAACGTAATAGTAAATTTTAAAAAAAACTTATATATAAATCTATTAGAAGAAATTAATAAATTTATTGGTTAATTTCTTTAAGGGTATCTATCTTATAAGATAGTAAATATTTTTTCTTATCATTTATTTTATCAGACTTAAACTGTTTTTCAGCCTCATCTAGGAGATTGCTTACTAAATTTTTATTAAGTTCTGACAATAATTTAGCGGTTGAAGTTAAAATTAATAAAGTGTTATTTGCAAACTCGACTGTACCATCTTCAACAAAATATTTTTTTTCCTCATTTCCTTTAATTACAATTATTCCAGGTCTTAAAAATGTTATTAATGGTATATGATCTTTTAATATACCCATCTGACCCTCGTTAGAAGGAATAGTTACTTCCTGAGTTTCAGATTTTAAGATTGTCCTATCTGGAGAAATGATTTCAATTATAAATTTTTCTGACATTATTAATTATTTATTATCTTTTGATAATTTCTCAGCTTTTTCTACTACTTCTTCAATTCCTCCAACCATATAGAAAGCTGCTTCAGGTAAATGATCATATTCTCCTCTACAAATTGCATCAAAACCTTTGATGGTAGAATCTAAATCAACTAATTTGCCTGGTGAGCCAGTAAAGACTTCTGCGACAAAAAATGGCTGAGATAAAAATCTTTGTATTTTTCTTGCTCTTGCTACAGTTAATTTATCTTCTTCTGAAAGTTCGTCCATACCAAGTATAGCTATTATATCTTGCAAAGACTTATATGCTTGTAAAATTCTTTGGACATCTCGTGCCACTCTGTAGTGTTCTTCTCCTACCACTCTTGGGTCAAGAATTCTTGACGTTGAGTCTAGGGGGTCAACTGCAGGATAAATTCCAATCTCTGCTATTTGTCTAGATAATACAGTTGTTGCATCCAAGTGTGAAAATGAAGTTGCGGGTGCTGGATCAGTTAAATCATCTGCGGGCACATATATAGCTTGAACTGAGGTAATTGATCCTTTGTCTGTAGAAGTAATTCTTTCTTGAAGATTACCCATGTCAGTCGCAAGTGTCGGCTGATAACCAACTGCAGAGGGTATTCTACCTAATAAAGCTGATACTTCAGAGCCTGCTTGTGTAAATCTAAAAATATTATCAACAAAAAAAAGAACATCTTGTCCTTCTTTATCTCTAAAGTATTCTGCAACGGTTAATCCCGTTAAAGCCACTCTAGCTCTGGCTCCAGGAGGTTCGTTCATTTGGCCATAAACTAAAGCAGCCTTAGAACCTTTTCCATCTGTTTTAATTACACCTGACTCTATCATTTCATGATATAAATCATTTCCCTCTCTTGTTCTTTCACCTACTCCAGCGAAGACTGAAAATCCTCCATGAGCTTTTGCAATGTTATTAATTAACTCCATAATTGTGACAGTTTTTCCAACCCCTGCTCCTCCAAATAGACCTATCTTTCCTCCTTTAGCGTATGGAGCTAGTAGATCAATTACTTTAATTCCAGTAACCAACTGTTCAGTTTCTGTAGCTTGATCGGTAAACTTAGGGGCCGATCTATGAATAGGCCATTTCTCTTTTGTTTTGACGTCACCTTTTTCATCAATAGACTCGCCAATAACATTGATAATTCTTCCTAAAGTTTCAGGTCCAACTGGAACACTTATCGGAGCCCCAGTGTTAATCACTTCATCTCCTCTTTTTAATCCCTCAGTCGCGTCCATTGCAATAGTTCTCACATCATTTTCTCCAAGATGCTGGGCTACTTCTAAAATTAATCTGTTGCCAGAATTATTAGCTTCAAGTGCAGTATAAATTTCGGGTAGATCTGTTTCAAAATTCACATCTACAACTGCTCCAATTATTTGAGTTATTTTACCTTTATTATTCATACTATTTATAAACTTTCCGCTCCTGATATTATTTCTATTAGTTCCTTGGTAATCGAAGCTTGTCTGCTTCTATTGTAGTTAATTGTAAGTTTATCTACTAAATCGCCTGCATTTCTAGTTGCATTATCCATTGCGGTCATTCTAGAACCTTGTTCGCTAGCTGCATTTTCTAAAAAAGCTTTGAATATTTGAGTAGATATATTTTTTGGTAGTAAGTCTTCTAGTATCTCGTCCTCATCCGGCTCAAATTCATAAAAATATAAATTTTCATTTTTTTTTCCATCACTTTGATTAATTTTAGAGGGTATTATTTGTTGTGCCTGTGGTATTTGAGTTATAACGTTTTTAAAGTTATTATAAAATATTAAACATTTATCAAATTCATTCTGGTTAAATAAAGTTATAATTTCTGCGCCTATAATTTCAGCCTCATTAAAAGTTATTTGTTTTTTTTCTTTAAAACTAAATTTTTTAATAATATATTTTTCATATTCTCTTTTAATTTGATCTAAACCTTTAGAGCCTACAGTAATAATCTTTAAATTTTTTCCTTCATTAAGAATTTTTTTAAAATTTGATTTTGCTAACTTACATATATTAGAGTTGAAACCTCCACACAAACCTCTATCAGCTGTAAGAACAACACATAGGTACGTTTTGTCTTCTCCGGATCCCACAAGAAGTTTTGGAGCATTTTGAGGATCATTAATTGACTTTGATAGATTTAAAATTATATTTTGCATTTTTTGACTGTAAGGTCTTCCTTTTTCAGCGTTCTCTTGAGCTTTTCTTAACTTTGCTGCAGCGACCATTTTCATTGCCTTTGTAATTTTTTGAGTAGATTTGACACTTTTAATCCTTTTCTTAAGGTCATCTAAACTAGGCATTATTTATTTTCCTTTTTATGTTTTTCAATTATTTCCTTAAGCAAATTTTCTGTATTATCATCTAATTTTCCTGTTGATTGAATTTCATCAATAATTTCTTGCCTCTCAGCTTTTATTTTCTCAATTATTTCATTTTCAAATTTTTTAATCTTGTTTAATTCGATATCATCTAAATACCCCTTTACTCCTGTGAATACAGAAATCACTTGTTCAGCGACAGTCATTGGTGAGTATTGATCTTGCTTTAATAATTCAGTTAATTTTGATCCACGATTTAATAATTGTTGAGTAGATGCATCTAAATCTGATCCAAACTGAGCAAATGCTGCCATTTCTCTGTATTGTGCTAACTCTAATTTAATTGAACCAGCTACTTTTTTCATAGCTTTAGTTTGAGCAGCAGAACCCACTCTCGAGACTGATAATCCTACGTTAACAGCTGGACGGATACCTTGATTGAATAATTCCGTTTCTAGAAATATTTGTCCGTCTGTAATTGAAATAACATTAGTTGGAATATATGCTGAAACATCTCCAGCTTGAGTTTCAATAATAGGTAAAGCCGTTAATGATCCTCCACCATTAGCCTCGCTTAATTTTGCGGCTCTTTCCAGTAACCTGCTGTGTAAATAAAATACATCTCCTGGATATGCTTCTCGCCCTGGAGGTCTTCTCAACAATAAAGACATTTGCCT
>MDTB01228813.1_pt1 | contig 12522 bp, 12 predicted proteins | sample 811161 | NCBI WGS metagenome assembly MDTB01 (sample SAMN05326650, study PRJNA326480) | marine metagenome | isolation source: seawater | place: Mediterranean Sea | collected 2009 | reverse complement strand
TTTATTTGGTGGGTGTGATAAGAATTGAACTTATGACCTCTTCGATGTCAACGAAGCGTTCTACCACTGAACTACACACCCAAAAAAAATCAAGTTTTTTTTCCAATAAAAATTACATTGAAATTATCAAGATATTTATACTGATCGATTTTTTTCAAATTTATTTGCTTGAATAAATCTTTATAATATTTTTCACTTCTATCTACCCAAAATTTAAATAATTTTTTACTATCAAAATTATTATTAATATTTTCATTTAAGATTAAAATTCCGTTTTTATTAAGCTTTTTTTTTAAAAAGAAAGTTATTTTTTTCAAATCTTTATCTTGAATTCCTCCTAAAACATTAATTATAAAAATTATATCAAATTTTTTTTTAATTTTACTCAAACTGCTTAAATGAACAAAGTCGATTTTTTTATTCTTATTTGCCATCTTAATCAATCTTTTTTCTTTATCTACCGCTGTAACTCTTGCTTTTTTTGAAATTTTTAAGAGTTCAGCTGAAAATCTACCTGTGCCACAACCAAAATCTAAAATATTTTTTTCCATACCAGATGTATATTTTTTCAAATTATTAAATAATATTTTTTTTTGTTCTTTTGTTACATAATTAAACTCATTTGTTGGAGTTCTCCTGTCTAATACTGAATATTTTCCATACAATTTTGCTCTATCAGTCCAATTAATTTTCTCAATTTTATTTTTTTTTTTGCTTTTATATTCAAGGATTTTATGAACTAAATTTTTAGGGAAAAAAATTAATCTTAATACTCTGAAAATAATATTATCTGTTATAATTTGTTTGAACTTATGTTTTCGTGAAATAATTGAAATGTGCTTCATAAAATGAATGCGTTAAATGAAAGATCTTTAAAACCTTTTTTATTACAATTTCTTAGGAATATTTTTTATCAAATTCTTTTAGACTCTTAATAATAAAGTTTACTTCTTGTTTTTTTATATCAGAAAACAAAGGAAGTGTTACTATTTCTTTCCAAATTTTTTTTGTTGTTGGAATGTGTGATTTAAATTTTTTATATAATGGATGCAAAGGAACAGGTATCCAATATACGCTTGTGGCTATACCTCTTTCTTTTAAAAATGATATTAATTTATCTCTTTTTTTTAATCTTACTGCAAACATCCAATATACAATAGTTTTATATTGTGTGGTAATATAAGATTTTATAATTTTACAATTTTTAATTTCTTTAAAATATTTTTTCATCACATTATTTCTTTTGAGATTAAATAAATTCAATTTTTTTAATTGAACTAAACCAATGGTCGCCATTAAATCATTCATATTATATTTAAACCCAAGTTCTTTGATTTGGTAATACCAATGTTTCTCTGTAAGATTTTTCTTATTAAGACTTTTTTTATGTCTAGACCATGGATCTTTATTCCACCCATGAAAACTCAGTACTCTAAATTTGCTGGCTAAATTTTTATTGTTTGTACAAATCATACCACCATCACCAGTAGTTAACATTTTTTTTTCCTCAAAACTAAAACAGCTTATATCACCCCATGTTCCAAGCATTTTACCTCTATAAATCCCTCCGGCTGTATGAGCACAATCTTCTATAATCAATAACTTTTTTTTTTTAGCCCAAGGTACAATTTTTTCCATTTCACATGGTTGTCCGCCAACATGGACCGGGATTACTGCAACGCAGTCTTTAGTATATTTTTTTTTTAAATCTTGAAAATTTATATTCAAATCATATTCGTTTATATCAACAAAAATTGGCTCCAAATCATTATACAATGCTGCAGCTGCGGTTGCGGTAAATGTCATTGCAGGGATAAGCACTTTTTTTTTCTTTTTAAATTTTTTTGAGGCTAACGCTATGTGTAAGGCAGCCGAACAAGATGTTACACCAACTGAATATTTTATACCAATATATTTACTCCAAGAATTTTCAAATTTTTTTACTTCTGAACCATATCCAATCCATGATTTATTAAATATTTTTTGTATTGCGTTTATTTCTTCTTTGCCTAAAGAAGGTTTGAACAATCTTATTGTTTTTTTAGTGCTAGCCATTTATTAAAAGATTTTGCTGTCAATAATGTTTTGATTAATAACATGTTCTTTTCTGTCACATCTGCATCCACTTGAATTAATTTTTTTATTACATATTTTTTCAAATTCTTGAAATTTATTTGATTCATATTGGTAAAAAAGTTTCCAAAAGTTTTCTTTTGTCAGGTCTCCAAGTGCAGAGTTTCTAAAGTTTGGTGCACTAGATTGTGAACAATTGTATAACCATCCATCAAATCCTACAGTTGGAAATATATATCTTGCATAACAAGGGACGGTTCTAGGTTTGTTGTAAATATCATGATCAGCATCAGCGTCTACAATTAAAATAGAGCAATTATCATTCTCATATTTTTTCTTTAAATTCTCTAATGTATTTTTATATTTATCTTTTTCGATTTCTGAAGGAATTACTCCTTTTTCTGTTTCAATGCCTTTTGGTTGTTGTGGAAATGTAAACCGAAGCAAATTACATCCTGCTTTCATAAAATTTGAAATAAAATTTTCGCAATCTTGTTCACTACTACTATGAATATTTACAAGATACGCTGCACTTAGATCAAAAAAATTTTTTTCTTTTATTTTGCCTAATTTTTGAGTATTGATTAAGACTTTATCATAGATTTTTGTATTAGCTTTAACACCATGTATCTTGTTGTAAGTTTCATTTGAACCTGCATCTATACTTAAACTGATATAACTCCCATCAGTCAATTTATTTGTTTCTAGTATATTTAAGAACTTATCTTCAATTCTTAAAGCTTTAGTATTAAATCCAAATATTGACTCTTTTTTAATTGTTAATTCTAAAAGATCACTTATATATGAGCAGTTTAAAGGGTCGGTAGCATAACCTGCAAAAATAATTTTATTTACACCCCCGTCCAAAATTTGACGTAGAATTTCTATTCCCCTATCTTTTTCTAGTCTTTCACCATTATCCTCAGCGGATAGTCCATAACAATAAGGGCACTCTAACCAACATATCTTTTTTCCTCTAGGAGGAGCTTGAAATTCAACTTGGTGAGGTATTAAAGTTTTTTTTAAAATTTTATCTTTAAAGCTTTTAATATCATTCACATAATCAGTTTTAAATTGATATTTATTTTCTAACTCTTTTTGTTTTATAGTTTTCATTTTTTAAAATTCATCAAATCTTGTGAAATTTTAGTGATTAAAAGTACAAATTTATTATTAAAATTTATATATTCTTTATTATCAAAATTTTTTAAACTTTTTAAAATATATTCAGTCATTGGGTTTTTCACTTTAATAATTTTTTTTTTGTTTTTTATAATTAGATTTTTATAAATATTTCTTATTTTTATTTGTTTCCTAAAATATCTATTATTATTTAATTTAAAAGTTAATTTACTAGTTTTTTTCTCCTTATTTTGTCGCAATTTAAAACGACATTTGCAGTTATTTAGATAAATTATACAATGCCAGCTCAACTTTTTCTGTTCCACTTTAACTATTTTATAGCTAATTGTATTTTCCTTTAAAATTGTAATACAAAAAGATAACGCATGAGGAAGTAAATCTATTGGAATATTTTTAAAAGTATTATTTCCGTTAGTATAATAATCAAAATTAATTTTATTTATTTTTTTAACTCCCTCTTTTGCATTAATTTGAGAAGCCAAACTTATCATTGGTAAATTTACAATAAAATTGTTCTTTAGTTTAAAAACTTCCTTAGCTTTATAATAATTATTCAAATTATTGTTCCAAATAAAAGGTTTCTCAATTAGCAGATTTTTCGAAATTTTACTAAAATTATAGATGTGTTTAAATCGAAATTTTGTAGGAGTGCATATACTAATAACGTTTGGCTTAAATTTTCTAATCTCGCTATAATTTTTTAAATTAAAAAATTTAATCAAATTCTTTTTTTCAATTTTTAATTTTTTTACTCTATTTTTATCAAATTTTTTTCCAAATAAACCAATTTTGTTAAAACCAAAGTTAGTAAACTCTCTTACGTGTGCTTGACCAATACCTTGAGTGCCAACTACAAGCCCTGTTTTAAAATGATTTTTTTTATATTTTTTCAATTTAAAATTTTTTTTATTTTTCTAAATATAAATTTAAAAACAGATAAATATACATTTGGATAAAGTAGATTAAGAAAAATATGACGATAAAAGTTCACATAATTTAATCCCCCTTTTTTTCCCAAAAAAAGAATTTTTAAAAAATAGTTCGTAAAATTACGTAATGAGTAATTTTTATTAACTACATAACTTTTAAAAGGAAGTCCCTTACTCCTATAGAAGTCTAATATTTCTGGCAATCTCACTACTTCTATAAAAGAATAAAGATCGTTCCACTCACGAACTCCATATAAATTTACTGTAATTGGATCAGAATTAAAAAAGGCTTTAGAATGTTTAAATGCATTAGCATAAATTTTAATATGGGCATGAGTATTTTCAAAATTTGACCATGGTCGCCTATCTTTGAGTAACTCTTGGTTGACATGTTTTATGTTTTCTAACCACATTTGCCTCTTGTATATGTTAAGACAATTTAAATTAAGAAAATCAAAAGCAATATTATAATCTATAAGTCCCCAAAAAGAACATTCAAAGCTTTCTTTTTTTTTTGAGAATTTTTCCATTTTTTGTGGTAAATTTTTAGTATCAAATGGTTTATCAAAACTATTAAGAAATTTATAATCCAAATTATAAGAATTATTACAAAAAAAATCCACATATGGATATTTTTTAAATAAAGTATTAATTTTTTCCAAACTGTCGGGTGTCAATAAATCATCATCTCCTATTCCCCAAACATATTCTCCACTAGCTAAATATGTACTTTTAAGTAAATTTGGATGATAACCTAAGTTTTCTTTATTTTTATTTAGTTTTATTTTAATTTTTTTATCGTATTTTTCAATTATTTTTTCGACATCGTAATCAGAACCGTTGTCAGAAACGCACACTTCAAAATTTATATCGCTGTTTTTTTTTGCTAAATAAATTGAGTTTAAACAATTCAACAAATGTTTATGTCTATTATAAGTGGGTATACAAATTGAGAGCTTCATAAATTTTATTCAAAAGAAAATATATCAAAACCATGTTTTAGATATTTAGTATAATTTTCTTTATCAACAATATGAAAAACAGGTAATGGAAAAACTAATTTTCCTCCACTCTTTATAAATTTTTCCTCTTGCTTAATTACTTCTTTGCGAAAGGACCAAATTAAAACTAAAAGATATTTTGGTTTCAATTTCCTCATTTGTTTTTTTGAAATTATCTTAATATGGCTTCCTGGTGTAAATTTTCCAAACTTATCTGGATTAGCATCGCAGATGTATTTGATTTTTGATTGATCAATATTACAATAATTTAAAATAACATTTCCTTTTGTGGAGGCTCCGTAACCTATTACTTCCAATTTATTACATTTTGAGAGAAAGAAATCTAAATTTTTCTTGGAGTTTTCAACTCTCAAATTAAATTTACTAAAATCTTTTTTCGATATTTTTTTTTCTTCAAGGAGTAAATTGTTGATCTTTTTTTTATTTACAGAAAAGGTACTAGAATTCTTTGCACAAATTACCTCTATACTGCCTCCGTTAATTTCATTTAACTCAAAATCAATGATTTTTAACCCATTTTTTTTTATAATATTATTAAAAGTTGTTAAGGAATAATAAATACAATGTTCATGACAGATTTGATCATAGGTAAGATTTTTAAGCAATAATGGAAAGTAAGAAAATTCTAAGGCCCAGATACCTTTTTTGTCTAAAATTTTTTTTATTAATTTGCAAAATTCATTGGGTTCCTCGACGTCGTAAAACATTGCATAAGATGAAATCAATGAAAATTTAATATTTTTTTTTATGAAATATTTGGTAGCAGTTTTTTTATTAAAAAAATTGATTATAACTTTTATTTTTTTTTTATAATTTTGTAAAAAAGCTGAAGCAGACGGGTCTATCCCGTAAAGATTGAATTTATTATTTTTTGATAAAAAAAAGTTTAAAAACGTACCATCATTAGAACCGATATCTAATATATTAGAATTTTGTCTTAAAATTTTATACTTATTCATTTTTTTTATTTTTTTTTTAAGATGATTGATCATTAGTTTGCTTACAGAAGTTTTGTATCCATACTCTGGCCCATACATATCTTTTAAATTTGGAATTTTTGATAATTGAACAAGGTCGCAAATTTCGCATTTATATAAATCTAGAGAATAATTCTCAATGTTTCTCTTCTTTTTTAAAAATAAACTACTTATTGGTTGTTTTCCTATTTCTGCAATTTTAATAGATTTTTTTTTATTACAATTCCTACAAATCATTTGAATAATTTAGTAAAATATTTTATTTGGTTAGATGAAATTAAAAACAAATCTTTTTTCTGTTTATAAGATAAATACCAATTCGCTGTAAGCTCTAAGGTTTGATCTATATTTAGAAAAGGTTTCCATTTAAGTAATTTAATAGACTTATTGCTTGAAAGATCTAAATAATTTTTTTCTCTATTGTCGCTTTTTTTTTCAAAAACGATTTTAGATTTCGACCTCATTTTTTTTTTATATAAATTTACAAAATCTCTTACATTTAAATGCTTTCTATTTACTGGACCAAAATTCCATGAACCATTAAATTTTGGATTAATATTTAAAAAATTTTTTTGTGCTAAAATTATATATCCTAATAATGGCTCAAGCACGTGTTGCCAAGGTCTTATTGACTTAGGATTTCGAACTAATAATTTTTTATTTTTCAAAAATGCTTCGGAAGAATCAGTTAGGATTCTAAATTTTGTCCAGTCTCCCCCACCTATACAATTTCCAGCTCTTGCAGTTGATATTCCACATTTTGAACTTTTGAAAAAAGATTTTTGGTAACTTGAAGTGATAATATCAGCTGAGGCTTTACTTGAACTATAAATATCATCACCGCCTAAAGCATAATCCTCAGAAAACTTTATTTTTTTATTTGCATTTCTATAAACTTTATCTGTAGTGATTATTACTACAGATTTAATAAACTTATATTTTTTGATTATTTCTAATAAATTTGTAGTACCTATGACATTAGTTTTTATTGTATCATAAGGATCTTTAAAACTTTCTAAAACTTGTGGTTGAGCTGCTAAATGAAATATTATACTTGGTTTAAATTTTTTTATACAATTTTCTAAAGATTTAAAGTCTTGAATATTTTTTCTTTCATCAATTTCAAAAATTTTTTTCAATTTAGCCAACTTAAAAAAATTTTTTTTGGTAATCGGGTTTAAAGAAAAACCAGCAATTTTCGCACCAAGTATTTTCATCCATATTGAAAGCCAACAACCCTTGAAACCAGTGTGTCCTGTTATCAGAACTTTTTTACCAATCCAAAATTTTTGATTTATCATATTTTAGTGAGTAATTGAGATTAATCAATTTTTAACTAAATGCTTAGTCCTTTCCAGCAAATGTGCATTTTAAGAGTTTTGTACATATATATCTTTTTAATTCAAAATAATCATTTGTAAAACAAATTATGTTCAATAATTGAACTTTTGTAAGAAAATATATATAAATAAGATAATTAATGGATTTAAAAAATCAATTTAAGAAAAAAAATTATAAAACAGCAGTCATTCTCTGTGGCGGTAGAGGGACTAGATTAGGTGCTCTTAGCAAAAAAATTCCAAAGACACTTATAAAAGTTCAGGGAAAAGAAATACTTTGGTATATAATTAACATTTTAAAATTAAATGATTTTAATCATTTTATTTTTCCACTAGGTTATAAAGGTAATTCTATTAAAAAATTTATCAAAAAAAATAATTTTTTTAATACTGAAGTGGATTTGATTGAGACAGGGGTTAATTCTAACATTGGTAAAAGAATTTATAGAATAGAAAAAAAAATAAAATCTGATAATTTTCTGTTAATGAATGGAGATGCAATATTTGATTTCGATTTAAAAAAGCATTTTTTCATACACAATAAAAAAAATTATGCTTCTACTTTTGTAGCTTCTGAGAGTATATACCAATATGGAACGATTGGAACCCAGCATGGAAAAGTAATTGATTTTAAGAGAAATATTACCCACGAGTCTTTAAATTTAAAAAATAAAAAAAATTATTTAGCCTATAGTTATTCCGGAATTTTAATTATTAATAAAAATTTACTATCTAAGTTTAGAAGTAAATATAAAGATTACTCAAATTTTGAAAAGCAATTTTTTCCAAAAATTATCAAAAATTATAAAAGTAACTTTATAAGACTTTTAGGCTTTTTTCACTCAATTGATAATGTAAAAGATATAGATATGGTTAATAATCGTAATACCTTCCCTATAAAATTTAAAAAAATAAAAAATATAAAAAAAAAAATTAAAAACAAATTTAAAAAAAATTAAACTAGGAGAATATGAAAAAGATAATTTCAAAAATAGATGGTGTTCAGATAATTAAAAAAAATCAAATTATAGATGATAGAGGAAGAATTATGCATATGATGCGGAATGACGATAAAAACTTTAAACAATTTGGTGAGATATATTTCTCAAGCGTTTATCCTAAAGCTATTAAAGCATGGCATTTACATACAGAAATGACATTAAATTATGTTGTGGTTTGGGGAAAGGTCAAATTAGTTCTTTACGATGATAGAAAAAAAAGTATTACAAAAGGTATGATTGATGAAATTATTCTTTCAATGAGTAATTATTGTATAGTAAAAATTCCACCTTTTATTTGGAATGGATTTTCTTCAGTTAATAATTGTGAGTCAATTATAGCTAATTGTTCTGATATTCCACATGATAAAAATGAAATAATTAGAATACCATATGATGATACCAAAATTCCATATAAGTGGAAATTCGATTATTAATTTGAATAAAAATTTATTATGAAAGTTGTAATACTCTGTGGGGGCTTTGGTACAAGACTTGGAAAAGAAACAAGTGTTGTACCAAAACCTATGGTAAAAATTGATAAAAATCCAATAGTTGTCCATATTTTAAATCATTATCATAAACACGGTTTCAATGATTTTATCTTAGCTTTGGGCTACAAAGGGGAGAAAATTAAAAAATTTTTTGAGAAAAATAAATTTAAATTTAAAGTCAAAGCGGTTTTTACTGGGAAAAAAACTTTAACCGGCGGTAGATTGCTCAAACTAAAAAACTTACTCTCGAATGAAAAAAATTTTATGCTTACTTATGGCGATGGTATTTCTGATCAAAATTTGAAAAAATTAGTTAAATTCCATTTATTACACAAGAAAATTGCAACAATAACAGTTGTAAGACCGCCAGTTAGATTTGGAGAAGTTACACTTAAAAATAAAAAAGTCCTAAAATTTAAAGAAAAACCCCAAATAAAATCAAGCTGGATAAATGGTGGATTTTTTGTTTTTAAACAAAAAATTTTTAATTACCTTAAAAGGTACGATGAAATGTTAGAAAGAAAACCTTTAGAAAAATTAGCAAGACAAAAAGAACTAATGGCATTTATGCACAATGGCTTTTGGCAATGCATGGATACACAACGAGATAAAGAGTTATTAGTAAAATTAATTAAAAATAAAGAGGCACCATGGCTAAAATAAAACTTTTTAAATGAAGGTTTTAATCACAGGCGCAAGTGGGTTGGTAGGTGGTAGACTAAGCAATTATCTGGAAAAAAACAAAATGAAAGTTGTTAAAGTTTCTAGAGGGAAAAAAAATTTTGAAAAAATCAATTGGGAATCTAAAAAAAAATTAAAAAACTTATGTAGAAATATCAATGTAATAGTAAATTGTGCAGGTGTTGATGTTCATCAATCTAGAAATTTAAAAAATACTTTAAAAGTGAATGCCGAATTTCCGTTCAGATTATTTAGAGCCGCTAATGAAAATAATGTCAATTTGTTCATTTTTTTATCAACTTACCATGTTTATAATTTCAAAAGTAAAATTATAAATGAGGATAGTAAAACAAATAAGAAAGATAATTATACTAGAAGTAAAATAATTGGGGAAAATAAATTATTATCATTTAAAAATAAAAAAACAAAAGTTTTGATAATACGTGCATGTAATTTATTTGGTTATCCTTATTATAAGAATAATAATTGCTGGAACTTAATTATAAATTCAATGATAAAAGATTTGATTTTAAAAAAAAAATTTACAATAAAATCAAAATTTAATGTTTATAGATATTATAGTAGCGTTTCTAATTTTTGTAATTTTTTGAAAAAAATTTTAGATGATCAAGAAAATTTAATGATTAAAAAAGATAAAGAAATTATTAACTTTACATCCGATAAATCTTTAAATTTAAGAAGTTTAGTAAGTTATATGAAAAAAACAAGATTATTTAAAAAAAGTAAAATTATTTTTCAAAATAAATTAATTCTTAAAAAAAAAATTTACTTTAGCAGCAAATTTGCAAATAAATTTTATAATAAGAAAGATAAATTTTTTTTAGATGAAGTAAAAAAAATTAAACTCTATGTAAGAAAAAATTTTAATAAATGAAAATTTTTTTTTCTATTATTGTGCCAACTTACAACCAGGGGGATTTACTCCTTAGATGTATAAAATCTATTCTTAGTCAAACTTTTAAAAAATATGAAATTATTGTAATTGATAATAATTCATCTGATAATACAAAAAACATAATAAAAAGATATAGAAAACAAATTATTTTTAGAAAAATAAATAACAAAGGCATTATTGCTAAATCTCGAAATTTAGGTATCAAAATATCGAAAGGCAAATGGATCTCATTCCTAGATTCAGACGACGCATGGTCTCCAAATAAACTTAAAGTTACTTATGAAAAAATTAAAAATCATAATCTTGATATCATTTGTAATAACGAATGGATAATTTCAAATAAAAAATTTAGAATTTGGTCGTACGGTCCGAATAAATGCGATTTGTATAAATATATGCTAAAATATGGAAATGTAATGTCTACCTCGGCATCCTCAGTTAAAAAAAAATTTTTAACAGATAACAAAATTTTTTTTAATGAGGGAAAAAAATTTGTTACCGCTGAAGATTATGATTTTTTTTTAAATTTAGCCTCAAAAAAAGGGAAGTTTTACTTTATTTCTTCTCCATTAGGTTTTCATTATTTTCATAAAAAAAATGCCTCTGCAAATAGAAAAAAACATGTAAATTCTATCAAAGAGGTTTTGAAATTTCATTCATACAATATACAAAAGTTTAATTTAAATAAAAAAAGATTTTATTTAGATTGTAAATCGAATTTTGAATTCCAAAACAATTTAATTTACTGTATAAATAAAAAATTAATCTTTAATTATGAAATATTGAAAATTTCAACATCTGCTTTTAAAAATCCAATAGAAAAATGTTGCATTTTATTTATTTTAATAAAAAAAAAAATTATAAATTCTTTTACAACATTAAAATTTAAAATATTAAATAAATATTTACCATAAAGGGTAAATCTTATCAGGTTGATCATTTGAACTATTAGTTTTTAAATTGTTTAAATGTAAACAAAAATTGTTAAAAAGTTTTTTATCGTAATTTGTGTTAAAATTTTGATTAAAACTGGCTATATTTTTCTGAATAAAAGGATTTTTCCACCATTTTTCAACATTGTTCCAAACTTTAATTATGTGATCTTTTAATTTTTCGGTGTTGTCAAAAAATATATTTGCATCTTTGAGAATTTTTAATTTGTCTCCAAACTCATCTGAAAATAGATTTGAAGGTTTTTTTAAGTAAAAAATTACAGGACGGTTCAAAGCCAGACAATCTAAAATACCAGTAGAGTTATATAAATATAAATTCAATTTGGACTGACGTAACATATCTGAAAATGATTCTCCTGAAGTATTTTTTATATCTAACTTATTATATTCTTTATCTAAAAACTTATGACAATCCAAACTATAAAGATTATGTTTTTTTAAAATCAATTCAGATTTAATATCATTAGGTAGTACTGAAAGGAGTTCTTTGATAAAATTCACATTATCATAATTTAATGCTTGTTTATCATATAACATCTGATTAAACCCATATGATGTTGCAAATATTACTAATTTTTTTTTATTACTTTTTATCTTTCTCTTATTTACAATATTTACGTTAAACAATGGTATAAAATTTTTTTTAGTTTTATTTCCCCATGTATAATAATATTCTGTAAATCTGTAATCAGGTGAGTATTTTGACTCTGGTAGTAAAAAAGAACCATTTCCGTGTTGACCTGATATAATTCTTGTTCCTTCCTCAAGTTTATTTGCCGAGTAAAACTTAAACAAATCATTAGAATGAAATTTTGTAGCTGAGATAATCATTTTTGGTCTTTTCGGATAATTTTTTATTAATTTTAAAATTTCTTCATATTCTTCAAACAAAGAAATTGGAATACAATTTGGTAAAATTTTTCTTATAAAGCTTTCTAAATCTTTATTTTTTTCATCCAATTTTTGATTATTCAATAAAGTAATTTGTTTTCTTTT
>MDTB01206309.1_pt1 | contig 12523 bp, 11 predicted proteins | sample 811161 | NCBI WGS metagenome assembly MDTB01 (sample SAMN05326650, study PRJNA326480) | marine metagenome | isolation source: seawater | place: Mediterranean Sea | collected 2009 | reverse complement strand
TAAAAAAATTAAGATTGAAGTAGATATGGCAAGTAAAAATGCTGCTGAAGCGGTAAAAAAAGCCGGTGGAGAAGTGATCAAAATAGCTTAATACATCTTGGATGTTAAATATTATTCAGAATATTTTTAGGATAGAAGAGCTCCGGCAGAGAATTTTTTTCACTTTGGCTATGCTTCTTATTTTCAGGCTTGGTGCACACATACCAACTCCTGGGGTAGATGGGGCAGCGCTAACTGCTTTTTTTGAGGCGCAACAAGGATCAATACTGAGATTTTTTGACATGTTTACCGGCGGTGCTCTAGCGAGACTGACCGTTTTTGCACTTGGCGTGATGCCTTATATTAGTGCTTCAATCATAATTCAGTTGATGACAGCAGTATTTCCTTACCTTGAGAGATTGTCAAAAGAAGGAGATGCGGGTCGCAAAAAAATTACAAGCTATACCAGATACGGTACAATAGCATTAAGTTTAATACAGGGTTTTGCAATTGCTGTAGGACTAGAAAGCATGGCAGCTCCGAATGGACAGCCAATAGTAATTTCCACATTGAGTCCTTGGGCTTTCAGGGCATTGACCGTTATTACATTAACTGCGGGAACAGCTTTTCTAATGTGGGTAGGTGAGCAAATAAGTGAACGTGGAATTGGGAATGGAATTTCACTTTTGATTTTTGCAGGAATTGTAGTTGGGATTCCTGGAGCGATTATAAACTCAGTTAGACTTGTACAAGACAATGTGTTATCACCTCTTGTACTAATTACAGTAGGATTACTAATGATAGTAGTTATTTTCCTTGTCATTTTTGCTGAAACGGCTTACCGAAAAATTCCAGTACAATACGCAAAAAGGGTTCAAGGAAATCGAATGTTCGGGGGACAATCATCCCACCTCCCCCTCAAAATAAATACTGCTGGCGTTATTCCACCAATCTTCGCTTCTTCGATTTTAGCATTTCCTGCAACAATAACAGGTTTTATTGCTATTCCATGGGTACAAGCAGTTGGGAGTCAGTTGGTTCCGGGTAAAATGCTATATAATTTTTTATTTGCATTAATGATTTTTTTCTTTGCATTTTTTTACACCGCAATTACATTTAACCCTGTTAAGATAGCAGAAGAAATGAAAAAACATGGTGGCTATATACCTGGGATTCGTCCAGGTAAAAAAACTGCCGAATATGTTAACCTCGTTTTGTCAAGACTTACATTTGGTGGGGCAACTTATCTAGCAATTGTCTGTCTAGTACCTTACATTCTTTTTGATCTATTTGATATACCATTCTTTTTTGGTGGAACAGCACTTTTAATCGTTGTTGGAGTTGGATTGGATCTAGTAAGACAAATCGAAGCCTTTCTATTAAATCAGAATTATGATGGCTTCATGAAAAAAACTAAACGGCGTCAAATGAGATCTGCTGCATTACGTTTGTAAAAATTAAATAATTATGAAAGTTCGATCTTCTGTAAAAAAAATCTGTGAAAACTGCAGAATAATAAAAAGAAAAGGGGTTTTGCGAGTTATATGTGACAACCCTAAACATAAACAGCGACAAGGTTAATAAAGGAAACTAATGGCTAGAATCTCAGGTGTTGATCTTCCAAATTCCAAAAGAATTGAAATTGGGCTGACTTATATTTATGGAATAGGCAGAAAGATTTCAAACAATATCTTAACCGAGGCAAAGATAGACAAGAATGTAAGAGTCAATGATCTCTCTGATGAAGATGTCAACAAGATCAGAACCATAATCGAAAAAGAATATCAAGTTGAAGGCGATCTTAGAAGTGAAATCAGTTTGAATATAAAACGCTTGATGGACATTGGAAATTACCGAGGATTAAGGCACCGTAGACATATGCCTGTAAGGGGACAAAGGACGAAAACAAACGCTAGGACAAGAAAAGGTCCGCGCAGACTAGCAGTAAGTAAGAAAAGTTAATAATCAAAAAATTATAAATATAACTACTGGATGGCTCAGATAAAAAAAAGAAAAACAAAAAAGATTGTTGAACAGGGAAGAATTTATATTAAGGCTACGTTCAATAACACAATCATGACAATCACTGATGCTCATGGAAACGCAATTGGTTGGTCCAGCACAGGAGTCCACGGCTTCAAAGGGTCACGTAAGAGTACTCCATTCGCTGCTCGAGTTGCTGCTGATGAAGCATTGAAAAAAGCAGTAGAATGTGGGATGAAAAGTGTGGATGTTTTTGTAAAAGGACCCGGATCAGGACGAGAGTCAGCACTTAGAGCAATCTCAGCTATAGAAGATATGCGCATTACATCAATAAATGACATTACACCAGTTCCTCATAACGGGTGCAGACCACCAAAGCAAAGGAGAATTTAATTAAAACTGTGAAAATCATGGAATATGCAACTCATATTTTTTGGGTAATTTTTTCACTAAATTCAAACCGGACAACTAAACTGGAACTCAGATGACTGAATTAAATGAAATTTTAGAAACTAAAGACTCGGAAAAAGAAGACTTAATTCCGGGAAACGACAACCTATCCGACACAAATACAGATACTGATGAAAATCCTTTTTTTGCAAAAAACTGGATTTCAATTGCAAAACCTAGGAAACTGCAGTTTGAAACGGAGAATCTTAAAGCAGATTACGGCAAATTCACTCTTGATCCATTAGAGCCTGGTTTCGGAGTTACGATTGGACACTCATTGAGACGTGTTCTTCTATCATCAATCAGGGGATCAGCTGTTTTTGCAGTTCAAATAGACGGAGTTACGCATGAATTCACTAACATTCCTGGTATTGTAGAGGATATGGTTCAGGTGATTTTAAACATTAAGGAACTTCAGATAGAACAGCATGTTGATGATATTATTGAACTTGAACTCATAGGAGAAGGTCCATGTGAGATAAAAGCTGGAGAGATTTCAACTTTCGAAAAAGCTAAAATTTTAAATCCTGACCTGACTTTAGCTACACTACAAAAGGGAGCAACTGTCAGCATGACTATGTTTTCAAGATTCAACAAGGGTTATGTTACTTCAGAAGATAATCAAGAAGTAGAATTGCCAGTTGGTACAATTTTTCTGGACTCTAATCATTCCCCGGTCAGCCGAATTAAATACGAAATTGAAAATTCACGAGTCGATCAAAAAACGGACTATGATAGATTAAATTTTGAATTGTGGACAAACGGTTCTGTAAAGCCTGCCGATAGTCTGGCTTATGCAGCAAAGATAATAAAAGAACATATGGATGTATTTATTAACTTTGATGAAAGCAGTATAAAGGACGAACCAGAAGATAAGGTGGAAGAAGAACCATTAAATGAAAATTTATATAGAAGCGTAAGTGAACTTGAACTTTCAGTACGTTCTATAAATTGCCTGCAAAATGCGAAGATAGAAACTATAGGTGATCTTGTTCAAAAAACTGAACAGGAAATGCTTAAAACTAAAAATTTTGGAAGAAAATCACTTAATGAAATAAAGGTAATCCTTACTGAAATGGGATTAGCCTTGGGTACTACGTTGGATAATTTTGATCCAGCAAACAATCCTCACGAAAAATAAGCTTACGAAAAAATGCGACACCTAAAATCTGGAAACCGTTTAGGGGTTACTACAGCACATCGACTTGCCATGATGCGGAACATGGTAACTTCAATCATTGAGCATGGTCAGATAACTTGTACACTAGCCCGAGCTAAAGAGGTCCGGAAACCACTAGAGAAAATGATTGGCTTGGGAAAAAGGGGGACACTGCATTCTCGCCGTCAGGCTTTGCGTTTTGTAAAAAGTAAAGAAGCCATGACTCAGTTATTTGGTGACTTGGCTGAGCGTTACCAAGACAGACATGGAGGATATTGTCGGATAATTAAACTTGGTAAAAATAGGTTGGGTGATAATTCTGAAATGGCTATTGTTCAGTTGCTAGGCAGTGAAGGAGATAAACTAAGTGAATTGAAAACACAAAAAAGAGCTAAAATAATTAAGAAGAAAAAAGACAGCACAGTACTTAAAGATGTAAGTGAAGAAATTAAGCAAGTTCCCAAGTCGGAGAAAGATATTGGTAAGGAATTAAAGAAGAATAATGTTTCTATTGATTCCAAAAAAGATGGAATTATGGGAGAAGATAATGAATTTGAATCACAAGAAGAGGAACTAATTAAGGAGGAAAAATCGTCTGAAACAAAAGCCACGGATACTTCGGATATTAAAAACAAGGTTAAGGCTGAAGAAAATGTTAGTGGGACAAATGAAGATATTGTGATTGAAAAAAGTCAGACCGAAGTTTCAAATTCTAAGATCGAGGCTGAAACTGTTAAATCAAAAGATGAAAAGCCTGAAACAAAAAAAGATGATGCTTTAGAAAATAATAATGTTAAGGCTGCCAAGGAAGACCTTGACCCTAAAAAAGAAGCTGAGAATGAGGCAAGTCAAACCAAGACTACTGAATTGAATAATGAGGCTGAAACTGTTAAATCAAAAAATGATAAGCCTGCAGCTAAATTAAATGAACACAAAACTGATGCTGATTCGAAACAAGAATCCAATAATCAATCAGAAGAAGATAATAAAACAAAGAACTGAAAATATTTAATTCCCATTCCTTTTTGGTCTAAAGCCTGCGGACCATCTCATTTAATTAATTCCCAAAAAAACTAAATTAGGTCTCTGTAATTTCCTTTATGTACATATGATAGCGAAAAATGGTGACTAATTTAATATTTACCACAAAATATCATGAAAAATATATGATTATCAGAAAATATTTTTCAGAATCTTTAGTGTGTAATCTTTTTTTATCATATCAACTTAAGACTACATCCCGGCAGAATGTTGAAATTTCAGAATTTTGCTAGTATGATTTTATCTCTATATTAATTTTCAATTATGTATTCAAAATTAAAGAATAATTCCTATCAATATTCTGTATTAATTTACCGAGTCTAAATTCACAACTATTATGTCTGGACATAGCAAATGGAGCACAATTAAACACAGAAAATCTGCTCAAGATGCAAAGAGGGGTAAAATATTTACAAAACTAATTAAAGAACTAACAATTGCAGCAAGACTTGGCGGTAGCGACTCGGATGCAAATCCTCGTTTAAGAACTGCAATTGCCAACGCAAAAAGTCAAAGCATGCCAAAAGATAACATAGAACGAGCAATCAAAAAAGGAGCTGGTGAACTGGATGGTTTAGTATTTGAGGAAATCATTTATGAAGGTTATGGACCTCACAATGTCGCAATTATTGTAGAAGTGATGACCGATAACCGAAACCGTTCAATCGCTTTTGTAAGAAGTTCTTTCAGAAAATACAATGGGAACTTAGGCTCTGCTAATTCTGTTCAATATATGTTTGATAGGCACGGCTCAATTACAGTTGAAAAAGCTAAAATTGATGAGGAATTATTAACTGAATTGATTATCGAGGCCGGTGCTGAAGACATTAATACTGAAAATAATGATGTATTCCAAGTCATTACAGCTCCTTCTGATTTTGATACTGTAAGATCATACCTTGAAGAAAGGAAGGTTGAGATGATGAATGCAGAGTTAATATGGAACCCGCAGAATCTTATTTTAATTGATGATAGTAAAAAAGCAGAACAGGTAATAAAACTTATTGATATATTGGAAGAAGACGATGACGTTCAGAGTGTTCATTCCAATTTTGAAATCAGTGGAAAAGTACTAGCAGAACTTGACTGATCCTCTTCGTATTTTAGGTATTGATCCAGGAAGTAGAAAAACTGGCTATGGTTTAATTGAGCATTTTGGTAATAAATCTCGCCATTTGGATAGTGGATTTATTAAACTGAATGAGAATGAAACACTCTCAGAGCGATTATTCACCCTTTCTAACGAACTTGGAAAAATAATAGACAGACTAAATCCAAATTGTGGAGCAATTGAAAAAATTTTTTATGCTAAAAATGCACAGTCTGCACTTTCGTTAGGACATGCCCGCGGAGTAATACTACTTAAATTTTCTGAGCGTCAACTTCCTATTTACGAGTATCAGGCACTAAAAATTAAGCAAACCGTTGTGGGTGCAGGAAGAGCTGACAAAAACCAAGTACAACACATGGTCAAGATTTTACTGAAAATAAATGAATCATTGCAGGAAGATCAAGCTGACGCACTTGCTGTTGCTCTAACCCACGCCCATTTATGGAAAGCTACTAATAATTGGATATAATATAAATTAATTTTTTCATGATCGCCTATCTTGAAGGACATATACTTCGTTCTGAAGATAATTTAATTGTAATAAAAACTTCAGCTAACGTTGGTTACGCAGTACACGTACCTTTTCAGGTTTCAGAAAAATCTTCTCCTGAAGAATTCCTATCACTGCATATTTATTCTAGTTACAGAGAGGATGATATTTCTCTTTATGGTTTCCAAAATTTGGAAGAAAAAAAACTGTTTGAAATGCTTATAAAAACATCGGGAGTTGGTCCAAAGTTAGGTTTAGCCGTTCTTTCAACAATTTCACCACGCCAGCTGATTGAAGCAGTACAGCAGGACAATCCTGAAATTTTCAATCATGTCCCAGGCATTGGTAAAAAAACTGCTGCAAAATTGTGCCTTGATATGAAAGATCAGCTTAAGAAGCATTCTTTTGTCGGATTTGAATTTGGAATTGAACATGGAGCAGCAAACATAAAAGCTTCAGGAATTACTGAAATTGACGGAGTTTTCTCCGCTTTAAAAAATCTGGGTTATTCCGAAAAAGAAATTCTGTCAGTATTGAAAGAATCTGAAACTTCAGACTTAAACTTTGAAGCCAGACTGAAAAAAGCACTTTCATTATTAACACCTTTAAGATAGAACAGAAGTTATTACAAAAAATAATTACGAGGAGACATAATGGCAAACCTTAACAAAGTTACTTTGATCGGACGTTTAGGACAGGATCCTGAAATACGATACACACAGTCAGGAAGTGCTGTTGCAAATGCAACTATTGCGACAAATGATTTTTGGACAGACAAACAAGGTGAAAAGCAGGAGCGAACAGAATGGCATAGTCTAGTATTGTGGGGCAAGCTGGCTGATTTGGCACAGTCCTATTTGAAAAAAGGTTCTCAGGTTTATGTTGAGGGACGCTTGCAGACAAGAGACTGGGAAGATCAACAAGGTCAGAAACACTATAAAACAGAAGTTGTAGTCACAACAATGCAATTTCTGGATTCTAGGATTTCTGATTCAGATTCTGCTCAGGGTTCATCTAGTGCTTACTCAGACAATAGTTCTTCCTCTAGATATCCTACAAATGCTGAATCTAATTCACCTGATTCCAAAAAAGAAGATGATTATATAAAGGATGATATCCCTTTTTAAAATTTGATTAACGTAAATCCCAACAAATAAATAAATCTGATTTAAAATTTGGTAAAGATAGTTAATCTCTAGTGGTACTCAATTCTTCTAGCTAATATTTTTAAAAAAACTTTTATTTAACTGAGACTTGAATATAACGTATGATGTAATTTGTCGTGTTAAAAAAACTTATTCAATGATTTCAAGTGTTAACTTAAACATTATTTTGTCTAAAAACAACCAAATACAATACCTTTTTTCCCCGTTGTTATTGGTAATTCTGTTATTTAAAGTAAATAAAATTTATATGCACGATAGAATGTTATATTGAAAACGTTAAAAGATATTCATAAGTCTAAATTCAAAAGTATATTTTAAAAAATCCTTACCTAAAATCAAAAGCAACGAATGATAAAGGGATGTACTGAATTTCTTACCCAAAATAATTCCATTTATATACTGAAAAGCAAATTTTGTAATCTTTATGCAGATCTAATCTCCACTAGAATATTGCGCTCTTTCAATGTTTCCCTAGTTATTAACTGTAATTTTAAATTGTTAAGTCGCATTTATGGAAACAATATATGAATTTAATAATTAAACTTGAAGATATTGAAGCAGAAATATTCCACAAGAACATAAAGAATATTAACCTTCGTGTGATACCACCTGAAGGCAAAGTACGTATCTCAGCTCCGTTTAGAACAACAACTGAAACAATATACAAATTTGCCTCTTCACAGCTTAGTTGGATAAAGAAAAAAAGAAGAATGATTTACGAAAATTTTCAAGAATCATTTCAATATATAAACCTAGAAACACATTACTTCATGGGACTCAAGTATAAATTGAGAATTCAAGAAAACAACGAATTAGCCGAAGTGAAGATTTTTAATAATGAAATTGTTCTTCAAGTACCAGAGGGCGCTGACCTGTCAACAAGACGTTCAGTTTTACAAGATTGGTATAGACTTCAGCTTGAAATGATAATTGCTCCGCTTATAACTAAATGGGAATCAATCCTGAATGTGTCTGTCAGTCGTTTTTCAATTCGTAGTATGAAAACAAGATGGGGAAGTTGTACGCCAAAATCACGTTGCATTCGTTTCAATCTGGAACTGATAAAAAGGGCTCCAAAATGTATCGAATATATTGTGGTACATGAATTGGTACACCTACTTGAAGCTAGTCACAACAGTAATTTCAAATCTCTTATGGACAAATTTTATCCTAATTGGAAACTTTACCGAAAAGAGTTACGATCATTACAAAAAAAAGCATAATTTTTGCAAAGAAAAGTTTTCTGTTCAAATTAACTTTCAAACTGAAATATACTACAGCAATCTTCTTGCAATTACTCTAAATACATAGCCATAACAAAGCAGTGCGAATAAATAAAATAAGAGTTTCAGGATTCAAATCATTCTGCCATCCAGTAAATCTTCAGTTTAAGCAAAATGGAATAACAATTATTGTAGGCCCAAATGGATGTGGAAAAAGCAACGTTGTTGATGCAATTCGCTGGGTACTTGGAGAACAAAGAGTTAAAAATTTGAGGGGAAGTTCAATGGAAGAAGTAATCTTCGCAGGAAGCTCCTTTCAAAAACCTTCAGGAATGGCTGAAGTGACGCTCACTTTTTCTAACCCCAAAGGGGATACTCTTGACCGTTTTACGGACTACACAGAAATAGAGGTGTCAAGAAGACTATACCGTTCTGGGGAGAGTGTCTACATGATAAATAAAACTCCTGTAAGATTAAAAGACGTTCGTGAATTATTCATGGACACAGGAATTGGAGGGACGGGTTATTCTATCATAGAACAAGGACGTGTAGGGGAAATTGTAAGCTCAAAACCTGTTGAGCGTCGCACTTTTATTGATGATGCTGCAGGTATTGTAAAGTTTAGATTTAAAAGGGAAACTGCAGAAAAAAGACTTGAAGAGACTACACAAAATTTGCTGCGAGTAAATGATGTCTTGGGAGCATTAGCAGAACAGGAAGAAGGACTTCGCGAACATGTTGAAAAGGCGGAAAAATATTTGAAAATTAGTAATAAATGTAAACTCTTGGAGAAACAACACCTTAGTCTAAGTTGGCATCAGGCTGGAGTCAATGAACATAATACACAGGAGTTGGTTAGTGGACATCAACAACAAAAGCAAGACCTGCAAAACGAAAAATCTGTTGTAGAGACGCAAATGGAAAGCCTAAAGCTTGAACAGACACAGCGTGAAAAAACTTTAGGTGAACAGCGTGAAAATCTTTTCAAAAAAGATCAAAATATACAGGATGCTGAAAATAAACGTGAACTAGAAAAACAAAATCTTCAAAATGTGGGTGAACAGCTTAAGAATTATCAGGCTGAACTTGAAGATCAGAGTCAAAGGCTTAATGTGAGAGAAAAGGAAAGGTCTGAAGTAGATACAAAGCTTAGTGAAATAAACAAAAGCTTAGGAGGTATGGAGTCTGAACTTACCATTATTGAAGAAAAACGTTCTGAAGAATATAAAGCTCTTCAAAACACTAAAGAAGAATCTTCTGTCCAGCAAAAAACACTGCTAAATGTGCACACAGAATTGACAAATCAGACTAATCAAAAGGCTTTTCTAGAAGAAAGTCTGGAGAATCTTTCAGAAAGACAAAATCGTCTTCAAGATCAGGAACAATTACATAAAAACCAACTAACCGAAGTCACTCATCAGGTGGTGGAATGTGAAAAGCGTTTAGATAGCGTTGACCAGCATAAAAATAAATTGTCAGATAAGTTGTCTGAACTTGAAAGTCAGTCAAAAGAATTGCATTCAAGTATAATTGAAAGAGAAAAACAACTCGAAGATCTGCGTTATCAAAACAACACAGCGCAATCAAGAATAGAGTCACTTCAACAAATTCAGTCTCATTATGAAGGATTCAAAGACAGTGTGAAAATTTTCATGCAATTAATGCAAGATAATCCTGAAAAAAAGAAAATTTTTGGAGTAACAGGTCTTCTTGCAGATTATATTTCTATTTCAGCAAAAGAATTAGAGATGTTGTCACAAGTAATGGCAGAAGTGTTGGACTGGGTCGTAATTGAACGCGCTGAATTGTTACCTCAAATAGAATTATTTTGTTCTGAAAACGAACTTGGACAACTCCAATTTGTTGCACTGGACCGACCTGCTTCTGAATCAAATACTATAGAAAATTCAGGTGTTTCCTTATCAAATATTCTGAAATTTGAGCGACCCCTGCAAAAATGGGGTAACAAGTTTTTTTCACGCTTCTATTTGCTCAATGATGACACTAACTTCTGGGATGAATTTGAAAATAACTGGCCAAATAAACCAATTGAAATACTTTCCACATCTGGAATTCGAATTTCAAACGATTCAGTTAGTATGGGAACAGTTCAATCCGGATCACTGGGGTTTTTACAGCGCCAACAGGAAATAACTGATGTTGGGAAGTATACTTTTGAATTAAGTGATAAAATTAAAAAATTTGAATTAGAATTAGATAATATACAAGAAAAATATTCATCTTTAAAGATAGAGCAGGAATATAATGAGGAAGAATACCGAAAACTTGAATTTTCATTACTTAGTGGGAATAAAGAACTTGAACATCACCAGTTAGAAGAAAGACGGATGCAACAGTCGGTCTCACAGATTTCTCAGGATTCAAATAATATCCTTGAGGAAATTAACAATTCAAGTTTTAAAGAAAGTACTGCTGAGGCAAGGATCTCATCTCTTGAAAATGAAAGATCAGAACTTGAAACTAAAACTGGACACTTACAGGAGCAAATTAATGGTCTGCAATCTACGTTAGATTCAACAGCTGAGAAGTTACTGACTCATCGTGTTTCCTTGACCGAGGCAACAGAGCAGCAGAAAAATCTAATGGAAACTAATGGTCGATTACAGCGAGATTGTGAAGAAACAAGTCAAAGAATAATGCAACTTGATTCTGCTATAGCTGAAAGTAATTTGAAGATAGAAAAAAGCCAGAAGCAAATTTTGAGTATTGACCAATCTTTTGAGGGCATGCTGGAAGAAAGGTCAAAAACAAAACTGATACTAGATGAGGAAATATTGCTTCATGAACAAAAAAACGAGGAACAGACAGCACTAATTCAAAAAATTCAGGAACGCCAAAGCATGCTCGATAATACTTTAAATGAGTCTCATCAACATTCTCTCAGACTGGCTGAATTTAGAATTCAACGAGAAAAATTTGAAGAGCAATTGAGGGAAATCACTGAGCAAAAGCCTCAAAATATTCTTGCTGAAATTGATGTTGAGTCTACCGATCACAGTAAAATGGGCCAAGAACTTCGCTCACTTAAATCAAGTTTAAACGCAATGGGAGCGGTTAACCTTGCTGCACCTGAAGAGTATGAAACACTTCAGGAGAGAATTAACTTTTTGCATACTCAATCAGAAGATCTACAAAAAGCAATGGAGGATCTGAAAGCAACTATAAAGGATATAAACATTGAATCCCGTAGACGTTTCAAGGAAATGTTTGATCAGGTAAATGAAAATTTTCAAAGTGTTTTTAAAACCTTATTTGAAGGAGGAGAAGCTAAACTTTTACTAACCGAATCTGAGGACCTTCTGAGTGCTGGCATTGAAATAATGGCACAACCTCCAGGGAAAAAACTTCAAAACATTAATTTACTGTCAGGAGGAGAGAAGGCATTGACAGCAATTTCAATGCTGTTTGCAATTTTCTTAGTAAAACCAAGCCCTTTTTGCTTACTTGACGAAGTTGATGCTCCACTTGATGATGTGAATGTAGTACGATTTAACAGGCTAATAAAAAGCTTAACACAGAATGCACAGTTCATTCTTATAACCCACAACAAAAAAACTATGGAAATTGGTGATATATTGTATGGTGTTACAATGGAAGATCCAGGAATTTCCAAAACTGTTTCTGTGGAATTCCAAGAAGCAGGACGTCTAATTGCCTGATCCGAATATCTGCCGAATTATATTTTCTGTTAAAAGATCCTGCTCACAATTTATCAAATTATAAAAAACAGTTAAATTTTTCAAATCAATAGAATGCATGTAAAAATTTACAAAGGGTTTAAATCTTTTTCAAAATCTATTGATTTTGAGGAAGATACTAAAGTCTCAAACACAGTTCAGGAAATTTTAACAAAAGTACGCAAAAGCGGTGATACTGCTTTGCGAGAATATACAGAGAAAT
>MDTB01145837.1_pt1 | contig 12523 bp, 11 predicted proteins | sample 811161 | NCBI WGS metagenome assembly MDTB01 (sample SAMN05326650, study PRJNA326480) | marine metagenome | isolation source: seawater | place: Mediterranean Sea | collected 2009 | reverse complement strand
GCGTAGCACAAATGAGTCAACATTCATATGCATATAAAGAATTAAACTATTTTATTAGAAGTAAAAAAATTTCTATACTCAAAAATTACGAAAATTTTGTATTTAATAATAAAAAAAATAATAAAAAGGGAAATGATATTACTGAAATAATATTGAATAACTTATCTTTTTCATATGAAAATAATCAAATTTTCAAAAATCTAAATTTAAAATTTAAATTGAACCAAATTATATTGATAAAAGGTATATCTGGTAGCGGAAAATCAACACTTATTGATTTAATTACTGGTATACAAAAGCAAAGCTCTGGAAAAATAAATTTTATTAATAAAAAAAAGATTTTAAAAAACTATGATAGTTTTGGATTTGTCTCACAAAACCCAACTTTATTCTCAAATACTCTTAAATATAATTTGACACTTAAAAACAATTTATCCACTGATGAGAAGGATAAATTATTAAAATTAATTAAAGTATTAAAACTAAACATAACCAATAAAACTGACGATATACTCAACTATCAAATAATGGAAGATGGTAAAAATTTATCTGGCGGACAATTAAAAAAAATTTCATTAATTAGAACTTATTTTCATGATCCAAAAATTATCTTTTTAGATGAAATTACTGCTAATTTAGATATAGATAGTCGCAAAAGTGTCTTGAATTTTATAAACAAATTTAAAAAAAATAGATTTACATTTATTGTAAGTCATAGACCTGAAAAAATCTTAAATTTTGATAAAACTGTAGATTTAAATAAAAAAAAATGACTATAAAAAAAATTATTGTTTCACTTTACCCATCTCCTTTCGATAATCAAATTAGACATGAATATAATGCTTCAATATTTAAAAATGGGGAACTTTTTTCATATGAGGAGGGTAAATTATCAAGTATTAAAAATGATGGTATAGGAATATTCCCTGAAAGATCATTATTTTATGGTTTAAAAGAGCTGAAATTAGATATCAAAAAAGTGTCAAAATGGGTATTCCCAAAAACAAAAAAAAAAATCTCTGAAGAAGAATTTTATAATTTTTTTAATTTGTTATGTAAGGCATATACTGGAAAAAAATCTAATTTTAATAAGTGGTTGAAAAAAAAAGTCAATTTTGTAAGACATCACGATTTACATATCTATAACGCATTTGGATCTTCAGGATTTTCAAATACTTTTTATTTTTCTTCAGATGGTGGCGGTGATTTAGGCGATGAACGAAATTCATCATGGGGAACTATAAAAGATTTTACAATAAAGGAAAATGGAAATAATTTTGGAAAAAATGGTATATCTACTTTTCATGCTTTTGTCACAGAAGCTTGTGGTTTCAGAAATGAAAACGGTAAGCTTTCTGGTTTATCAAGTTATGGTAAAATTAATAAAGAATTATATAAAAAATTTAATAATTTGATAACGGTTTCTACAAACGGAATTTTTTTCAATAGACAGAGATATAATATAACTAAACCTGATTTTAATATTGTAAATGTAGATAGCTATGACCGAAATAAAATATTAAATTTTAAGATATCTTCCACAAATGTTCTAAAGATTTGTAAAAAATATAAACTCGAAGATATTGCTGCAACTGCAGAGCAGGTGGTATGTGATAATGTTCTGCTTTTTTTGAAAATAATAAAAAATAAAAGTTTTAAAAAAATTAATAACGCCATTTTCACAGGAGGCTTATTCTTAAATATAAAGTTAAATCAAAAAATAGAGCAGTCTAAAATCTTTAAAAAATGTTATTTTACTATGGCTCCATCTGATTCTGGTTTATCTTTAGGTGGAATTTTTTCTGAAAAAGTTAAATTAAATAAAAAATATTATTCTAAATATGGCTTAACTCCATATTTAGGTCCTTCATTTAAAAATGATCAAATATTATTACTTGCAAAGTCACATTCTTTACGTGCTAAAAAATATAGTAATAAGATTATTACTAAAGATATAGCAAAAGAATTATCTAAGGGAAAAATTGTTGGTCTTTTTAATGGCAAAGCCGAATACGGTCAAAGGTCACTTGGTGCAAGATCTATTCTAGCAGACCCTGCAAAAAAAGGCGTAAAATCAAAAATAAATTTACTTTTAAAAAAAAGAGATTGGTTTATGCCTTTCGCGCCTGCTATTTTAGACAAATATTATAATGATTATTTTAAAGATTCAATTCCATCATTATATATGCAAAAAGCTCAGAAAATTAACACAAGCAAAATAAAACACATTAAGGCTGGAGTACATGTTGACAATACTTGCAGAGTACAATTTGTAGAAAAAAAACTAAACAAATATTTTTGGCATATTATAAATGAATTTAGGAAAAAAACAGGCATACCCTGTATACTTAATACTAGTTTTAATAGACACGGTATATCTACCATTTCGACGCCAAGACAAGCAATTGAACATTTTATGGAAAATTGTTTTGATATTCTATATTTCAATAATTTGAAAATCGAAAAAAAAGAAAAGCAAAATATTAAATTACAAAATATTTTATTTTCTGAAAAAAAACTATTAATTAAAGAAAATAAAAATTGGTTAAAAAAAATTTTTAATCAGAAACTCTAAATTTTTTTTTATAAAGGATACCTTCTGATAAATTATTATCTATAATATAGTTAATTTCTTTTTTTACTTTTGAAATTTTAATTGACCTAGCATTACTATTATTGAATTTTTTATAAGAGTTATAAAGGTTTTTTGACCATAAGATTTTTTCCATACCTGAAACATCAGTGATAATACCTTCTTGCTCTTTTCTTACATAAATTTTTGTATTAACTTTTTCTATTTTATTATCCTCATTTTCATAGTTGCCTTCAAAATTTTTATAATATCTCCAATGTACTTTTTTTATTTCCTCAAAATGATGATATATAGTCATAGAATTTTGATCTTGGACATTAATTAAAATAATTTTTCCCTCATTTTTGGTTAACCAACCAAATAATGAGTCCTTTCCTAGGGCACTCAAATTTTTTTTACGTATTTCGCTACAAGGTATATTGCCAAAACATTTAAATGAATAAACAGGGTTCCATGTCCTTTTACCGAATGACATTTTTCTTGCGGTTTCAGATAAAATCCCCATTTTTGATATAGTTTTGTTAACAGAATAATAATGATCATGACAAAAATCAAAATTAAAAGTTGGGAACGAGATACTACCCTTTTCTCCAACTTTGTTGATTAAAAAATCAATTATATTTTCTGGTACGAAAAAAATTTTTTTTTTTTTAAATGTTCTTATTAAATTTGTTATATTACTATGAACTAGTAAATGATCATTTTTTGATATAAAAGTATATTTAAAAAATTCATCTAATAATTCCGTAACTTTTAAATTTATAATTTGAAACATTTTATTGATTAAGTTAACTATAATATATATAAAATTTTCATGATTAATATAAAGTATATAACCCATGCATGTTTACAAATAAAATTAGGAAAAGATTATATCTTGACAGATCCGTGGCTAAATGGACCTTGTTGGGGTGGTAATATATGGCACTATCCCAAAAATAATATTACTTTTAAAGACATTCCCACACCAAAATATATTTTTTTTTCTCATGGTCATGATGATCACTTGCATTTTCCATCTATTGAAAAAATGCCACCGATTTGGAAGAAAAAATCTACAATTATTGCACCAGATTTTGGAGCTGAATGGTGGACTGATGAATTAAATAAAACAGGTTTTAAAAAATTCCTATTTTTAAAACACAATGAAAAATTTAGATTAAATAAATTTGATTTACAAATTTTTATTAATGATAGAGGTGATACTGATAGTTCACTGTTAATTAAAAAAAATGACAAGAGTATTTTTTTGCAAACAGATAATATAATGTCTGAAAAAGAAGCTAAAAGAATCTCAAAAATTTCAAATATTCAATTATCATTTGTAATGCCCTTTATGACTGGTGCTTATCCTGCTTTTTATAGAATTAAGCCAATAAATTCAGATTATTTAATTAAAGGTGCCAATTTAAAAAAAGAAACATCCTTAAAATATTCAACACGTATAACAAAAATTCTCAAATCAAAATATACTGTTCCTTACGCTAGTGATATTGCATATATGGGTGAAAATTTTTTTGCCAATATAATAATGAGCCACAATAAACTAGATTTTTCAAAAAAAATTAAACAAAAAAAAGTTAAAACTGAAGTAAAATTAATGTGTCCAAATGATACAATTAATATTGATAATAATTTTAAATTTAAATTTAAAACTTCTAAATATGAATATAATAATCAAAAGTTAGCGAAATTTTATTATGACAACCTAGATGAATATGACAAAGTAGTTGATAATGAAAAAAAATATACGTTGCCTAAAATTAAAGATTTAACGAACATTTTTAAAACTAAAATAATTGAACATTTTAAAAATAATAATCCAAAAATAAATTTCATTGTACAATTTAAAATCAAGGAACTTAAATCTCATATAATAAATTTTATGCTGACAAAAAATAAAATAAAAAAAATTCAATTAAAAAAAATAAAAAAAATAGATTTATCTATAGAAATTGAATCATATAGATTACGCAGAATGCTTAAAGGAGATTACCCTATGCATTTTTTAACATTTCATAATGGTGGATATCACTGCACAAGAAGGTCGCTAGGGCTTACTGCAAATGAAAGAAAGTTTTGGGAATGGATTAATTTCTTGAATATTTCTTAATAAAATGAAAAAAAATATTAAGTGCAGGTCATGTTTAACAAACAAAAGTTATCCAATATATAAATCACCAAAACTACCAGAATATATTTGGCCAATAATTTCAAACATAAAAATTAGACGATCCTCATGCATATTATATTTATGTAGATATTGTGGTCACTTGCAATTGCAAAAATTTAGTACAATTCGAGTAAAAAGTTTTTATGGAAAAAAATCATTTGTAATATCAACAGGCAAACAACATCAAATTAGAAAAAATTTATTATTAAAAAAATATGGAAGAAAACTATTTTATAGAAAAAAAATTTTAGAAATTGGTGGAGGTATAAACCCTTTTTTACCAAGTTTGTCTGATTATACCTTACTAGATTTTTCTTTCGAAAAATTTATAAAACAAAAATATAAAAAACTTATTAAAGCGGATTTTGAAAAATTTAAAGATAGTTCGACTAAATACGATATTGTAATAATGTTTCATGCTTTAGAACATTTTATAAATCCTCATAAAATAATTAAAAATCTAAATAAAATTACTCATAAAAAATCATTGATCATTGTTGAAGTGCCAAATATCTGTCATTATATAAATGAAATTCCACACTATGCTATATTTCACCAGCATCTGAGTATGTTTACTCCAGAAACTTTAATAAATGTTATGAAATGTGGCAATTTTAAATTAGATAAAAAATTTTATTATAAAACAAATATTCTAATGAGCTTTAAACTAAGTAATAAAAAATTATCGATGAATAACTATTTCAAAAAAAATTTTGAGTTAGTTAAAAAATTAATAAATAAAATTAATATAAATAATAATAGATATAAAAAAATTAAGACAAAATTTATAAACGTTTCAAATGCAGGCGGTAATACAACCTTATTTTTAAATACCTATCCTTCACTAAAAAATAATATCAAATTTATATATGAAAATGACTTTGCGAAAATTAATAAAAAGATACCTGGAACAAAAATAAAAATATTAAAAAAAGTTAAAGGAAAAAAATATCATCAATTCAAATCTTTTTTTTAGATTCTATTGATTAGATTTTTTTTACTAATTTTATCTTTAATGTTTCTGACTTTGCTAACACTTAATTTTTTTTGATTTAAAATATTTTCTCTAATTTTCTTATTTATAATATCTATTTCTAAATTTTTACATTTATCACCATACCCTTTTTCGACAAGCATACGTACGGAAATTCGTGGATAATCAGAATCTTGAGGTTGGGTTCCATGCAGTATAAATGGATGCCAAAAAAAAGCACTGCCTGGTTTTCCTAATAACAACTCTACATTTGATTTAATAGTTTTTTTTTTACTATAATTATAAATAAATTTTTTTCCTGATATCGATAATTTGTGTGGAAAACTTGTCCCCCCGCCCAAATGTGTATTTGGTACTACGTATAATGGTGAACAGTTTTTAGAAACTTTATCTATGTAAATGTAAACTGTTACAAAATTTGGCTCTTTACCTGGAAAATCAATAATATCCTGGTGAAAATCAATACCCATAAAATATGTAATATCTCTATACTTTGGCTTAATAAACTTGCCTAAATTATTCGCATGCTTTCCTTCAATTTCTTTCAAAATCCACTTTGGAATAAATTTTTTTGGAAATCCCATTACTAATTTATAATCCAATATTCTATATTTTTTACCTAAAACTGAGTAAAGTCGCTTATCTAATCTTAAATTGTCAAATATAAATTTCGTATTCATTTTTTCTAAAAGATTATAACCTGGTCTTGGGTTAACTTTTTTTGAATTAATTTTCTTTTTAAATTGAGACTTTGTTAAAAAAATTTTTTTAAAATTTCTTGTTTTATAAATTTCATTCAATAGTTTTGAACAATCTTTACTATTAAAAATATTACCTATTTTTTCATATCCATTTCGGTTGAACTTATACATAAAAAAAATGTTTAATTTTATTAAAGTAAGTATTTAAGCTTATATTATTAAAATCATATAAAACAAGGGCTAAATTCTTGTTATTTTTTTTTATATTTATTTTTTTGCTAAAAAATTTTTTAAGTTTTTTTAAAAGATCGTTGCTATCATTAAAGAGATAAACTGTTTTACTGAGAATATTTTTAACATTACTTTCAATTTGCATATTGCGATTTAAACAAAAAATTGTTTTATTTAGTGTAGATGCTTCTAATAATGCTGTCGACATTGTTTCGAAAATATATAAATCTATATTTTCATTTAAATCAGAAAATTTATTTTTTCTTATATATTTTATTTTTTTAGTTTTTAATTTTTTACTATGAAACAAAAATTTTTCGTCTCTATAAGTTTTTATAAATATATTAAACTTATCCTGTTTTGAAAAGAAATTTAAAGTTGCACTTCTTAACCTTTGTAATTCTACATTTGACTGGTTGTTTCTTTTTAAGTCTATTACATTATGGTTTGGGGAAGCAACATAGCATATATTATAATTTTTATATTGAGATGAATTTGTTATAAATATTTTTTTCTTTTTCAAATTAATAAGATCTAAACTTGGAACAACAAGTAGATTTTTTTTAACAATTTTTGAGATAAAAAATGATTTTATCAAGTTATTTTTTAATTTTTTTGAAAATACTTGATAATAACCTTTTTTTAATTGTAAATCATAAAAAGTAACTGGAGGATAATTATAGTAATGACCTACTGTTCCACCATGAGATAATGTAAGTGTTTTGATGTTTAATTTTGATAATAATAAAGCTAAAAAATTTATAGTCGGAGATTCAACATTTATTAGAGCTCCTTTAATATTTTTGTAGAAAGAATCGTTGTAAATACTATTTTCAAGATTTGAAAATTTATTATAATTTTGCTCATAAATATAAAAATAAAAATCAATTAATATGTTATAAGATATTTTTTTATCTAAGTTTATTTTACTAATTAGATAAAGTATCTCTTTCTTAATAATAGCCGTAAAAGTTTTCTTTTCTAAGATTTTATTATTTTTAATTTTAATTGCCGTATCTAAAAAAACTGGTCTACAGTGAAATAATTTAAAGTAAAATAATAATCCCTTTTTAAAATTAAAACCAACTAATCCTAAATATTTTGTTTTTTTATTTGATAATAAAATTGATATAAAATTTAATATCTTATAAAAAATTTTTAGTTTAAATGACAAAGAAAATTTTAATTCACTACTAAGATAATTGTCACCTAAATATTTATTTTCATATTGATTAAATTCCTTTTTTTTTATTTTTATGCCTACATTCTTTAAAGAGGATAATCTTAATAGAATAGAAAGGTAAATTTCATATTCAGAAAAATAATCATTTTTGCATAAATCTTTGTGATAAAAAAAATATATTATCTTTATTTTTTTTTTTTTCAGACAATTAATAAAAACCAAAAAATTTATAATATAACTAAATATTCTTTTTGTAGAATGTGCAGTTGAAATAAAAATTGATAAATTTTTTTTTTTTATTTTTGAAACTTGTTTGTCAAACTCATTTAGAATTTTTCTATATTTATACCTAAATTTTATATTTTCAGTAAGTATACATTTTTTTTCTATAAAATCTCCTAACAAACAAATGTTTTTATATTTATGAGCTAAAACTAGATTATTTGTAAATATTTGATATTTGGTTGGAGCTATTATTTTTTTATATTCATTTTCAGAAAAAACGTAATAGCAAGATTTTGTCATATAAATTTTATTAGATTTCTTTTTCTTAAATTTTTAAAATATTTTAAATTTTTTAAAAATGAAATATTTAAAATTTCACAAATATCTAAGATGGTTTTTTTTCCATCACAATAAATTAAAATATCCAAATATAGTTTCATTTTACCTGAAAATTTTAATCCACCTTGTTTATAAAATTTAAAATGACTTTCTAAAAAGGGCTCACATGGATATCTGGATAAACATCTATAATTATTTTCAATAATAAAAATTGCTTTTTTGTAAAATTCAAGTGTATGTTTTAAATCATTAATCTTTAAAAATTTTAAATTATCTTTTGATGTATGATATTCTTTATATTCATGATATTTTTTTTTCATTACGCTCACCATTGGTAAATTAATATGTGGACCACAATATTGTCTTTCATCACTACCTCTTTCTTGAAATGAGTATTGTTTAAAAGTGCCATAATGAAATTTTAATATGTTTAAGCAAATTTTATCCGTTTGGGTGTTCTTATTTTTTGATGGTAAAAAACTAAATTCTTTCCCGCCACCTTGACAGGTTAGATTAAACGCATAATTCACTCTTTTTCTTAAAATATTTAGATTTTTTTTTATATAAAAGATTGCTCCAATTGTCTCGGGCCCTACAACAAATCGATAAGTATACCTATTTTTTTTTTTTGATTGTATCCATTTGCATATTTCTGACATAATAATTGGACCAGATAATTCGTTGTTTGCCATGGATGGATGGCATAAATAAGTTGAAAAAAAAACCTCTTCTTTTTTTTTCCCTTTTACTATGGTTTCCATCAAATATGAGAAGCCTTTTTTGAAATGAGTATTGATTACTAGATCATATTTACCTTTTTTAAGTTTCTTAAAATTATTATAGCTGAGACAAAGACCTATTTTTTTTTTATAATAACTTGTAATATACGGAATTGAATTTTTTTTTTTTAAATCATAAAATAAATATTTTTTTATATTATCAAAATCACAATTTATAAGTTTTACAGGATAAGAATAATTTATAACGTGTAAGTTGTTCTTTTTAAAATCTATAATGTATTTATTTTTTTTTTTTAAATAGGCATCTTTAATTGCCCATTCCTTTGGTATAGTCCAGCCATAGGCTTTTAATCCAGTTTTTAATTTTAAAATTTTTGAATTTTTTAATTATATTTTTTGGATAACTTGAAAGTATTAAATCAATAGATTTTTTTAGTCCTGCGCCAGTGATAGATCTACAAATAGGAAATAATTTTTTTAGCAATTTATTCATAAATTGATTATATAGATGATTATATATAAAAAAATTAATTATTTAAAAAAAAAATCTCCAGCAATGAAAAATAATTATGGGATTATTATTGAAGCCAGAACAGGCTCTAAAAGGTTTCCATCTAAAATTTTAAAAAAAATAAATAATAAGACTATATTAGAACTTTTAATAGATAGATTAATAACAAAAATCCCCAAAAAAAAAATATTAGTTGCTACAACAAAAAAAGCTGAGGACACTTTAATTATAAAAATTTGTAAAAAAAAAAAAATTGACTTTTTTTTGGGATCAGAAAGTAACCTAATTAATAGAATATATTCTGCTGCTAAACTAAAAAAAATAGATAATATAATTCAAATTACAGCAGATAACCCTCTTGTAAATTTAGATATAATGCAAAATCTTATAAAAATATATTTTAAGAAAAAACTAGTGTTTGCTACAAACTCCTTTCATAGAACTTTTCCTATCGGATCCGATATAAGAATATTTAAGCGTTCAACATTAGAAAATAATGAGAATAAAGTACCCATTAAAAAAAGGGAACATACTGCATTTTTTTTTCTTAAAAATTTTAATAAAATTAGATCTTTTAACCTCTATGCGCCAAAAGAATTAAATAGACCGGATATAAGATTAACTTTAGACTATCCAGAGGATTTTGTTGTTTTAAAAAAAATTTTTTTTAAATTTAAAAAAAGTAAATATTTTAATTTAAAAAAAATTATTAAATTTCTTGACGAAAATCCTAAAATTAAAAAAATTAATTCCAAATATGAAAAACATTTTAAAATCAATTGAAATCCATATTTTTTGTGAAAAATCTAAAACAATAGGTGGTGGACATTATGTAAGATCTAGTAGACTTTTTAATTTATTAAAAAAAAAATATACTACATATTTTTATACGAATTCAACAAGTAAAAAAATTTATAAAATTTTAAATAATAAAAAAAAAAAAATTTTATTTTTTGATTACCAAAATTATGAAAAAATAAACTTTCCAGATTTAAAAAATAATTATTATTTTTTTTTAGATAATGAATTAAAATTAAATAAAAGATCTACAAATATTTGCCCCCTAATTTTTAAAAATAGAAAATATTATGGACCTCAATGGCTAATAATGCCAAAAAATATTAAAAAAAAGAGATATATTTGGAAAATTAAAAATATATTAATTTTACAAGGATTAACTGACGCAAAAAATAATATGAAAAAAATATATTTATCTATTAAGGATTATTGTAAACAAAATGATATTTCAATATATACTCGTAAAAAAGATATAAATTCTAAAGATAAATTCTTACAAGTTTACGATTATAAAAAAAATATACATAGTTTTTTTCGTAAAAAAATTGATCTTGCTATAACGGGAATAGGCAATTCTGCACTTGAGCTTGGATATCAAAATATACCATGCATATTTGTTTCAGATTTAAAACATGAAATTAAAAGAGGAAAAATTTTAGAAAAAAAAAGAATAGGAAAATTTTTTTCTTCAACTGACAATAAAGGTATAATTGCTGAAATCTCAAAATTGAGAACTTCTAAAAAATACTATAGAATGATAATTTTAAATCAAATAAAATTCTTTAAAAAATTTAATAAAAAATTATATATAAAATTGATAAACAATATAATAAATGAAAAATTTTAGTTTCAAAAAAATTGACTATAAGGAAAAACCTTTTGTTATTGCTGAAGTTGGTGTAAATCACGAAAATAATATAAATTTAGCAGAAAAAATTATTAAACAAGCTAAGATTGGCGGTGCTGATGCTGTTAAATTTCAAACATACAAAGCTAATTTAATCGCATCTAAAAAAAGCCCTTATTACTGGGATTTAAAAAAAGTACCGATTAAAAGCCAATATAAATTATTTAAAAAATTTGATAAACTTGACTATGAAGATTACATTAAACTTAAAAAAATTTGTGATCATTACAAAATTATATTTTCATCAACACCTTTTGATATTAATTCTGCGATTTTCTTAGATAAAATAGTTCCTTTTTTCAAAATCGCATCAGCTGATATAACTAATTTTCCTTTATTAGATACTATTTTTAAATTTAAAAAACCTGTAATTGTTTCTACGGGCGCTTCCGTTTTATCTGAAATAAAAAACATAAAAAGAAGAGTCGATAAAAAATATCCTGGTAGTGAACTTATTTTTTTACATTGCGTTTTAAGTTATCCAACAAAATATAGTGATGCAAACTTAAATATGATTAAATTTTTAAATAAAGAATTTCCTAAAAATATTATTGGATATTCTGATCACACAATGCCAGATGAAGAAATGTTAGTGCTAAGAGAGGCCTATAGAATGGGTGCTAATATCATCGAGAAACATTTTACACTAGATAAATTAAAAGGTAAGAAAAATAATGACCATTTTCACTCAATGGATTTCAACGATTTAAAAAAATTTATTCAACTAATAAAAAAAACCAACTTAATTAAAGGAAATGTGTTTGGTAGACCATTGTTAGAATGTGAAAAAAAATCTAGAAAAAATGCCAGAAGAAGCCTTTATACATACGGAGAAATATCTAAAAATGAAAAATTCTCACATTTGAATGTTATTGCAAAAAGACCTGGGGGTGGAATTTGCCCTTCAAAAATAAGTCAAATTCTGGGAAAAAAAGCAAAAAAAAACCTTAAAGACGACCATAAAATCTCTAAACAGGATATTTTTGCTTAATCATAATATTAATATTTTTTTTTAAATTTGAAAATTTAAAATTTTTAAAAATCTTGTTAAACTTTTTGTTACTGAAGGATAACTTGTTTTTTTGATCTTTTTTCTTATCAAATATAATTATTTTATTTTTAAATTCT
>MDTB01032499.1_pt1 | contig 12523 bp, 9 predicted proteins | sample 811161 | NCBI WGS metagenome assembly MDTB01 (sample SAMN05326650, study PRJNA326480) | marine metagenome | isolation source: seawater | place: Mediterranean Sea | collected 2009 | reverse complement strand
GAGATAACTTCAAAAATTTCCACAGGTTGGATATCAACTAAAAATCTAGCATCATTGCCATATTGTTCTATAATATTATCAAAATTTTTATGATGGGATTGCATTATTACTTGTAAATCAAATTTTTTGAGATATTTTCTCTTGTATATCTCCAAAACATGAGATATCAAATTGAGTATGTCACCTGACCCCATACTTAATACCACCTTTGGTATGCCATTTTGAAATTTTTCTTTTCTATATTTAAAAATCTCATTTCTTAGTGGAACGAATTTTTCTCCATATAAGCCTTCATTCATTGATTTATCTAACACTGAACCAACTCGCCAATTAATCACTTTTGTTCTAGCTTTTATTTTTTTTTTTAAAAAACGATCAGAAATAAAGTAAATATTTTTTGTAAAATAATTTGTTTTGAAAATAAAATCATAGGGAATGTTTATCGTATCTATGATTACTACATCGTTTTTTCTAATTTTTTCAAACTTAAGATTCCGCCAAGAAATTATATTATAATTTCGTTTTCCCAGAATGCGTTCGACACTTATATCACCTGATATAATAAATCTCACAAAAATATTATTTTTTACAAATTCATCATAAATTGCTATAAGCCTAGATATATGTCCAAAACCTGTTTTTTTCCCTCCTTGAGAAAATAAATATACCGTATGCTGCTGCATCCTACTCACTTACAGTATACGCTTTATATAGATTAGTTTTAGAATTAAAGGTAATCAATGAAAAAATCTTTCCCTTCTATTATAGATTAATCAATGGTCGCTTTATTTAAGATAAAAATTAATTTCCCTTAATTCTTTGAAAAGATATTATAATAATTTATTTTTTAAAAAAAAAAGAACAAACATTCTTTATCAAAACCATTGAATATGTACTGAATTCATATAGCTAAATGTTCAAAATATGACTGGACACTAAAAAAATATCATTTTTTGATAAATCAGGATAAATAGGCAAAGATATTTCATTATGGTAAAAACCTTCCGATAAAGGATAATCACCTTTTTTAAATCCAAAATCATTCTGATAAAATGGCTGTAAATGAATTGGGATATAATGCACTTGAAGATTGATTCCCGATACCTTCATTTTTTCGAAGAATTGCGATTTGGTTAAATTCAGTTTATCAAAATTAACCTGCAAAGGGTAAATATGATATGCATGTTCTGCGTAATTAATAATCTTAGGTATTTTTAATTTCTCAATATTCAAAAATGATTTATCGTATATTTTTGCAATTTCAGATCTTTTTTCTACAAAACTATCCAATTTTTTTAGTTGACATGAACCTAATGCACACTGAAAATCTGTGATGCGATAGTTGTAGCCTACTTCATGCATTTCATAATACCAGGGACCATGGTTATTTTCCAATTGACTTGTGTCTTTGGTCATCCCATGGCTTCTTAAGCGTCTTACCTTATCGTCAATTTCTGCATTATTGGTTAAAACTGCCCCTCCCTCACCAGTCGTAATATGTTTTACCGGATGATAACTCTGGGTAACAACATCAGCGTATTTCACTGCATACTGCTTATCACCAAAGTATTTTGCACCCAACGAGTGACAATTATCATTCACCAATTGTAAATCATATTTATTAGCTATTTCACGTAAGGCTTTCCAATCGCAGGGATGCCCGGCATAGTCGACACCGATGATAGCCTTAACTTTCTTACCCTTTGATTGATAAACTTTTACTTTTTCTTCTACCAGATTTGGATCAATGGTATATGTAACAGGGTCAATATCAACAAAATCTGGTGTTGCTCCAGCATAAACAATGCAATTTGCCGTAGCAAGGAAAGTTATTGGAGATGTGATAACAATATCATTTGGACACCATCCTAATGTTAATGCTACTAAATGGAGAGCTGCAGTGCCATTTGTAACGGCACATGCATGGTTTGCACCAAAGTAATTTTTCAAATCGCTTTCAAATATTTCAACTGCAGGCCCTTGTGTAAGCCAATCGCCTTTAAGAACATCTACAACTGAATCAATATCATCTTGGGCCATGGTTTGTTTGCCATAAGATATCATTTTAAATTTCACCTTTAATCAAGTTTTGCAGATCTGTAACATTTAAAAAATGCTTATTAGTTCCACTATTATAAGAAAAACCAATTTCACACATTTCACCAAGAGATGAGTCACTCTCTTCTCTGAATTTATCAACATCCCATAATTTAGTTGAAGGTAAAATGACAAAATATTTCTCAAACTCTATACTACTTAACGCATCGGTCTCTGTAATCATTTCCTCATGCAGCTTTTCACCAGGACGAATTCCAATAATTTCATATTGACAATCGGGTGCAACGGCTTTGGCTACATCTAATATTTTGTAAGATGGTATCTTCGGGATAAATAGTTCTCCACCCCACATTTTATCAAGGCATTGAAGGACAAAATCAACACCGTATTGCAGTGTAATATTAAAACGGGTCATGCGCTTATCAGTGATAGGCACCATTCCCGTAATTGCTTTTTTTTGAAAAAATGGGATTACCGATCCTCTACTTCCCATAACATTACCATATCTAACAACAGATAATTTAATGTCACGCTTACCTATATAGTTATTTGCAGCTACAAATAATTTATCTGAAGTCAATTTCGTAGCGCCATAAATATTAATCGGTGCTGCGGCTTTATCTGTGCTCAAAGCAATAACTTTTTTGACCCCACATGATATTGCGGCATCGATCACATTTTGCCCTCCCATAATGTTAGTTCTTACAGCTTCAAAAGGATTATACTCGCAAGCTGGCACTTGTTTTAACGCAGCAGCATGTATCACAATGTCTACCCCATCCATTGCTCTTTTTAAACGCGAATAATCTCGCACATCTCCAATAAAATAGCGCATTGGAGAACTTGGGGTTTGAGGGAATTCTTGTTGCATTTCAAATTGTTTTAGCTCATCTCGACTGTATACAATTACTTTTTTTGGTTTATGTATACCCAAAACAGTTTGAATAAATTTTTTACCGAACGAGCCTGTACCACCAGTAACTAAAATTGTTTTATTGTTTAACATTTTTTTCCTTACTAATTATACTTGTGACTGGAGATGAGCTGATGAATAATTGATTAGCATCTTTTCATGCGGAGAAAATCTTATCAGATTTTTTAAAAACGCCGCGAGTGTCTACAATCAGTGTTGCTTCTTTTTTGATTAAATCATAATCAAACCCATCATGATTTGTTGCCAACAACACCAGATCGACAGATTGCAATGTCTTGCTGGTTAATGCTTTACCAGTCAATTCAATTTCATACTTTCTTGTGATTGGAATCGATGGAATAAACGGGTCATGATAATTCACTTCTGCCCCTTTCTCCATAATCAATTTAATTAACTCCAACGATGGAGATTCGCGAGTGTCATCAACATTCTTTTTATAGGCCAAACCGAGGATGAGAATCTTACTGCCTTTGATTGCTTTGCCTACTGAATTGAGGGCTTCGCCTACTTTTTGGACAACATAATGTGGCATGGCGGTATTAATCTCCCCGGCGAGTTCTATAAAACGGGTATTCATGCCCAATTCTTTTGCTTTCCAGGTAAGATAAAAGGGGTCGATGGGGATACAATGGCCACCAAGTCCGGGGCCGGGATAGTAGGGGGTAAATCCGAAAGGTTTTGTGGCGGCGGCGTTGATGACTTCGTAAATGTCAATGTCCATTTTATCAGCAACCATTTTCAATTCATTCACCAGACCAATGTTTACAGCCCTGTGGATGTTTTCAAGTATCTTGGTCATTTCCGCTATTTTGAGCGAGGAAACCGGTACTGTTGTATCCACGATTTTATTATAGAGAATTGTTGTCAATTCAAGACAATTTTTTGTAAACCCACTGACAACCTTTGGAATGGTTTTGGTCGTATAGCTTTTGTTGCCAGGATCTTCCCGCTCAGGTGAATATCCGATGAAGAAGTTTTCACCAATGGTGGTAAGTGATGAGCCGGAAATTGATTCAATAAAGGGCACTATCTCTTCTTCGGTAGTGCCAGGGTAAGTAGTGCTTTCTAAAATTAAGAGCTGGTTTTCACGCAAATAGGGTTTTATACTTTCAAGAGTGCCATGGATAAAGCTTAGATCTGGTTCATTGTGAATACCGAGCGGTGTGGGAACACAAATGATTATAACATCCACTTTTGAGATTTCACTAAAGTCCGTTGTGGCTATAGAGCCATTATTGGCCATTTTAGAAATATCAGCTTCTTTAATATGCTTGATATAAGATATGCCATCATTCAACATGCTAACTTTTTCGTGGTCAATATCAAAACCAATGGTTTTGTAGCCTTCTTCTGAAAAACGAATGGCAAGGGGGAGACCCACGTAACCAAGACCTATAATACCTATTATAGATTGTCGATTTTGGATTTTATGTTTTAAAAAATTCAAAGTCTTAGTAATTAAAGATTAATTCTTTGTAAAAGCCAAATAGAAAATAACAAAAAATATTAAGTTTTCCCTATTCAGTATCCATTAACTTATTTTGATTTTCTGAGAATTAGTTCAGAAATATTTTTCGAAACCAAAGCCACAGCTTCAGACAGCTTGTCTTTTTCTTCTTTTTTACTATTTGCGGCAAATTCTCGAATAAACGCCAATATTACCCCTAAGCCAAGGCCTAAAAAGCCAGACAAAATAACCAAAAGTCTTTTTTGGGGCTTAGATCGATGCAAAGGAACTTCAGGTGGATCTAAAATGACCACATAATCCGATTCTTTTACTTTTTCAATTTTGGTGGTTTCCAATTGCTGTTTTAAAGTCGTAAAAACACCAGTCAAAACAGTCACTTCTCGACCCAATCTTTGTTGCTCTAGCTGAAGTGCTGGTGAATTCTCAATACGCCGATTCCTATCTTTGAATACTTTAAGGTCTTCTTCAGCGGCCATCAATTCCTTTTCAATATCTTTTATACGTTCTTCAATAAACTGTTTTGTATCAATGGTTTTAGATTTATTATACTTTCTTTGATGTGAATCCAGTTCTTCAATGAGGGTTTGATTGATTTTCGCCGCCAAAATAGGCTCTGATGCATTAATTCTTAAGGTTAAAATACCTGTTTTGAGATCTTCGGAAATGTCGATCATTCCAAGGAACCTATCAACAGCCTTTACTTCTAAAGTATCCATACCATTTTTAGGTTTTCCATTTCCGTAGGTTAAAATTTGTAGAAGCGATTTCTGAGGGCCAAATTCATTGGTATCAAATTTTTGTTTTAAGACAGCCCTGGTTAAAGTTCTACTTTTAATAATTTCAGGGTAAACCCATTTTGGTTTTGATTGATCTAAGGGAATATTGATTCCAAATTGGGCTGCCAGGCCCGTTGCCTGGTAAGCTCCGCCACCACCGGATGAAGACATAATCTTTGACGTGGATGTATAGATAGGTTTTACGAAAAATAAAACGTTAATAATCATTAAAGTACATAATATTGTTGGCGTAATAATAATGACCTTTAATTGACGGGCAAGCATTAATATAATGTCCATTAAAGAAATCGAATCTTCTTCAAACAAGTAAGGCGGGGGGAGATTGGGATTTTGTTGCGACTGATTAGACATATATTTACTGGGAATTATGCTTACGTTGTTACTTGCGGATAAGGCTCCGCCTCGTAACTCACATGTATTACAAGCTCAAAAATTATTATAACCATTAGAAATAAAGCGTATCGAGCGCACTTACCACCAAACTCGAATGTGTTTTTACTCTTTCAAAATAATATCAATTATTCCACAATGAGCCTATAAATTTATATCAATATTATTTCATAGATAAACTTATTTCATCGGTTCATTGCTAGCATCAATACTGTAATTGTCTGAGCTAGATTAGCAATAATTGAGGTGATTTCTTTTGCATATTCAGTCCGGTCAAAAGGCTCTTTTTCCTTTTGCTTTCCAATAGTGATGATAGAGCCATCAAAAACCTTGCGATTATTAAACCAAGGCCTATATTTCTTTGAAAGTCCATTTGCATAACGAATGTAAATATCCTTCTTTTCAGCATCCTGTGAGTAGCCACCCGCCATTGAGATGATATCACTTATTCGCTTACCAGGAGAGAATTTATAAAAACCCGGTGCATTTACCTCACCCTGTATTTGTATAATATTAGGGCGTATTGCAATATTAATCTCATCGTTCCCACGTACCTCTATGTTCAACTTTGATTTGGGGCGTTTTATGATTTTATCAATATCTAATTGCACTTTACGGCCTGCCCTAGTAAATGTAGAGCCAAAAGAAAAAGCATTGGACCGTAACCCTCCTGCCCTATAAATAATGTCTGTTATTTTTTCATCAGATGACAAAATTGCATACTGTCCTGGGTATAAAACTTCGCCTGTTACTGTAACTTGCTTTTGGTCACTAAAATAGGGATCAGGCCTAACCCAAACTAAATCATAAGGGTTTAACAGAAAAGAACGAGGTCCAGTCCCAAATCCTCTTTTTGAACTTTCATAAGAACTTGTAGATGATAAGCTGAATTTTTCATCCATATCAAAGGTAATAACTTCTGCATATTCATCCATATCCTTATTTAATGGATTTATTCGAGCCACTTCTACCTTATACCTATAAACATTATCATTTAACCCTCCAGCCTCCAAAATCAAGTCTGTTAAATTCATGCCTCTTTTAAGTTTGTAGCTACCAGGTTTGCGTACGATACCATTAATTGATACAGGAGGAACTGTATTAAAAACGGTCTCAGAAAAAACCCTGATTTCATCTCCGGGCAAAAGAATAATATTTTGTTTATTTGTTTTATCTAACAATACACTATCCAAATTAAATGGGATAATGGATTGGGTAATTCGGTCACTGTCAAAACGCACTAAATCTGCCCGCTTTAAAAATGTTTGGGACTTAAATAAGGGGTCATCAAAACCACCGGCTTTGAACAAAATATCGTATATACGCATACTCTCTTCAAAGAGCTCATATCGACCCGGACGCTTTACATGGCCACTGATAGATACGTAACGAACTTCACCCTCAATCTCTGCAACACTATAAACTCGAACTGCATCCTCCGTACGGAGGAGCGTGTTGGCCATCCCCTCTTTTTCTAATACTTTTCTAAGATTAAATGGAATAATTTCTTTCTCATCACTATCTTGCCTGAATCTGACCAGTTCAGCACGTTTCAGATAAGTAAGTTTTTTATATTCTTCATCAACAAAACCACCTGCCTTGAAAATCAAATCATATAGTGTCATATTCTCTTGGAGAGAGAAACGTCCTGGCCGTTTTACATGTCCACTTATAGAAACATAAGTTTTTGGTACCATTTCTGTCATGCTATAAACTCGTACTCTATCCAATCCCTGAAGAGTTATATCATTATCAGGATTTTCATCCATAGCTTGTCCCAAATCCAGTTTGATTAATTCCTCTGTAAAGTCTGGTTTAATGCGCACAATATCCACACGATCTAAATAGGCATCTCCTAGGAGACCGTCTGATTTATTGATTAATTCACTTAGTTTGAGTGAATCTCCTAGGTCATAGCTCCCAGGGCGAGTGACAGCACCTCGGAGGTCCACTATATTCTGCCGAAGATTAAGTACAGAAAAGATCTGCATATAATCACCATCTTGAAGCGGAAACCCATCTTCAGATTTAAGGATCTGCTCCAGGTTTACATCAGTATACATTCGATCCATACCTAACTCTGCTCTTTTTTCGAAAGGAACAATTCGGTCAATTTGAGCACGATCTAGATAGGCTGTAATCTTCAAATCTCCAGCTATATTAATAAGATCACTAAGATTTTCTTTTGGCTTTAACTCGTAAATACCACTTCGGTTAATCTCTCCTTCGATAGCAACAGTTTTTTGTCGACGTGGAATAAAAATAACATCACCCAACTGCAATTTCTGATCATTCGGCTTTCTCCCTGTTAATAAATAATCATAAAAATCAATAGTTGCTATTTTTTTACCACCACGTATAAGCTGAATATCACGAAGGGAGCCCAAGGTAGTGGGACCATTAAAGTAATATAGAGCAGAAAAGAGCGTTGCTGATGGACTTACTGTGTAGGCACCTGGCTGAGCTACTTGGCCTAAAACCTGAATTCTCAAGGGGCGTAAATTTCCAAGGCTCACATCCAAGAATGTAGTGGGTGCTCGACCTTGCGGTTTTAAACTTGCATAAGATTGTGAAAACACCCTGAAAAGTTTTGATTCGAGAAGATTAAGGTTCAAACCATTGACAAATACCTGTCCTATCTCAGGAATGAACACAAATCCTTCTCTATCCACTGTGAGTACCTGACGAAACTGAGTCTCTCCCCAAAGCATAACAATAATCTCATCACCAGGTCCAATAAGGTAGTCAGGATTTATAGCGCCAACAGAGGTAGCCTGAAATAAAGCAGGATCCCGTGCAAAAATCTCGTAACCAAAATAATTTAATCTGTCTGATTTTGGTCGTTGTGCTGATGATTCAATATCTATTTCTGTTTCATTTACAATCTCCAAATCACCTTCCCCAATAATAGGCAATCCTTCTTGCATAGTCTCTGATATAGGTTGGTCCTGAATAATTTCATTGGATTTTCCTAGTACTGTTAGCTCAATATCTCTTGATGATTCAAGTGCAGATTGTCCTGATTCAGCTTTATTAGTTTTATCTTTTTGAATGGCATTATCGATTTGTTTATTTGTGAAGCCTTGGGCCCTAGCTGCATCTTTAGCCTGCGCTTCAGACATACCAGTCTGTTGAATGATTTCCTTGGCTTGTTTAATTTGTTTGGACGTTTGACTAAATAAGAGCCCTGTAAGAATAATAATTACTTGAAATAAAGTTTTCATAGTTAAATCCTAAATATTGATTATTTAATAAATGCCCAGATAGCCACTAGGGTTATCATCAAAATATTCACCTTCAACTGAATTAAAAGTGTACATAGCCAACCAAGATCGTTTTTGTTCTTCTATACTAACAGTTTCATCATTACCCTTAGCAAGATCTTTCCCAGCACGATCACTGGAATAAAGGCAAATCACAATATTGGAAAATTCACTATAGCGCTTGGTAAGATTTTCGCAGAGAAGTTTCTGGCTTTCATTACTTGAATTTTTATCAATAGTTACATACACTTTCCCCTGTTCAAATGCGCCAGAGAGTCTTTCGACTCGTTCTACAAAATATTTTGGAATGATTACTTTAGGTTCAACAATTTTTGATTTGGAAATAGTGTTAATTTTTTCTGGAATATTTTCTTTTCCAGTATCAATCTGATTGCTTATAACAATCTTTACAGAATCATTAGTTTTTGTTGAAATATCAATTCCCTCATCAATATTGACTCCTTTTACAACAAAAGTTGAACTGTTAGAATTTTGTTTAACATTATTTGGCTTATAAAAATCTACCAAAAGAATTATTGCGGTAATTGCCCCAATAATAATAGCCATAGTTTTTTTTGAGGGTAAGTTATAAAAAGACTTTAATGAATTGGACTCCATATAATTTTGATTTTCATGCTGCAAATCCAATTCATATTGTTTCGTTTTTGCTTCTAGTAAATCTTTCGTTCCCAAAGCATGGAATATTCGTTTATCTTTTTTCTTACTTTCCGGATTATATACATAGGTCTGGTAGTAGTAGTAACCATCCCTACCTTTTTTATAGATGCTACTCATATTTTTTGGTATTTTTAAATATTATTATACTTTAATATAAGGAATGTTAAATACTTATTCAACTACCTCATAACTACCATTTAATCAGCCTATACAATTTTGTATTTACTAACAACTACCATACAACTACTATCGTCTATAATAATAGAATTATGATAATATTCATAGATGCTCAAATCTTTACCTAGGCATAGAAGTTTTCTATTTGATTTTATGGTAAGATTTGTACCACTCAATGAATTTTGGAATACCTTTTCGAATTGGTATCTTTGGTTCATAATTTAATTTATTTTTAGTATGCTCTATATCTGCAAAAGTTTTTAGAACATCTCCAGGTTGAATATCCAAAAAGTTAACTTCTGCCTTTTTACCAAGTGCTTTTTCAATATGGTTAACCATATCCATTAAATCTTCACAACGATTATTACCAAGATTGAAAATCTCACATGAATAATTATTTTCTATACTAGCCCTAATCCCATTAACTATATCATCAATATAGGTAAAATCACGTTGCATTTTTCCGTAGTTAAAAACTGGTATTTTTTTTCCATTTATAATTTTATCAGCAAAAATATAAGTCGCCATATCAGGCCTTCCCCATGGACCATAAACTGTAAAAATTCTTAGTCCCGTTGTATTCAAATTATACAAATGGCTATAGGTGTGAGCGATAAGTTCGTTTGACCTCTTTGATGCTGCATAAATTGAAATTGGTTTATCAACTCTGTCATCAACTGAAAAAAATGTCTTTTTATTTTCCCCATAAACTGATGAACTGGATGCATATATTAAACCTTTGACATCATAATGCCTGCAGGCTTCAATAATATTTGTAAAGCCAACTATGTTAGATTGAATATATGCATGGGGATTTTCAATACTATATCTAATACCTGCCTGCGCAGCTAGGTTGACAACTTTTTCAGGTTTAAATTGATTAAATACTCTTTCAACATCTTTCAGATTAGATATATCAATCTTATTAAAAGTGAAATTACCGTAATCAGACAATAGATTTAGTCGTGCTTTTTTGAGTGATAAATCATAATAATCATTCATATTATCTATACCCTCAATAATATATCCATTATCTAAAAGATTTCTACAAAGATGCATGCCTATGAATCCTGAACTACCTGTAACTAAAATCTTTTCCATTTTTCAATCCTCAAATAAAGGAATATCGTTTTATTATTACTTTATATAATTTATTCAAAACCATAAACCATATTATTTTGATTCAATTAACAAATGATAGCTTAAGATTATCTTGATTTGTATACTGACCAAGTTGATTTAATTATTGTATCTAAATCGGAATATTTAGCTTCCCATGATATTAGTTTTTTTGCTAATTCAGAGTTCGCCACCAAAATATCTGAATCTCCAGACCTTCGATTTCCAAAATCATATTTTATCGATACATTGCAAACTTCTTGAACCTTGTTCACAACATCTAGAACTGAATAACCACCACCAGTACCTAAATTAATAATTAAATTTTTCTTTTCTCTTCTTATATAATCTATTGTACCTAAATGTGCAGAAGCCAAGTCCGAAACATGAATGTAGTCTCTTACACATGTCCCATCCTTTGTTGAATAATCTTTACCATAAATATCAATACCCTCTCTATGCCCCATTGCAGCTTCCATTACAATTGGTATTAAGTTTTGAGGATTTTTTTCTAAATCTAGTATTCTTTTTTTTGCATCATATCCAGCTGCATTAAAGTATCGTAAGGCAGCAAAATGAATTCCTTTAAGCTTACTAAACCACATTAAACTATTCTCAATCATCAATTTAGTATGACCGTAGTAATTATTTGGAATTAAAGGATGAGATTCGTCAATGGGATTTTTTTTCGGGTCTCCATAAACTGCAGCAGATGAACTAAAAATAATTGACTTTATTTGATATTTTATACAAAAGTTTATCAGGTTCAAGGAGCCTATGATATTATTAGTAGCATACTTTGATGGATACAACATTGATTCTACAGAAGCCTTACTTGCAGCTAAATGTATAACACAATCAAAGTTATTATTTTCAAATAATTCTGATAAATCCGAGATAGACAATGTTGTTCCTTGAACAAATTTTACATCATTACTTATATTTTTTTTACTTCCTGTAGACAAATTATCAAAAACAGTAGTTACGTATCCCCTCTCTTGTGCGTTAAGTACAATATGGCTACCAATGTAACCAGCACCTCCAACAATTAGTAAGTTCATATTAAGGCTAAAATTTTATTTTTTATTCCCATTTTTATCAACCTTTCCAATAATTTTTCCTGGATTACCTACAACCAATGAGAATGGTGGGATATCTTTTGTAACAACAGCACCAGCACCAATTAAGGCATATTCACCAATTGTAACACCACATACGATTGATGCATTTGCCCCTATACTTGCAGATTTCTTTACTATCGTTTTTGAATAATGCTCTGTGCCTCGTTGAGGAAATTCTGATCTAGGAATCTTGATATTAGTAAAAACAACTGAAGGCCCACAAAAAACATAATCTTCAAGCTCAACCCCTTCATATACAGATACATTATTTTGTATTTTAACATTATTGCCAATTTTAACATTATTGCCAATATTCACATTCTGCCCTAAAGAACATTGGGAACCAATGACTACCCCTGATTGGATATGAGAAAAATGCCATATTTTAGTATCTTTACCAATAAAAACATTATCATCTATAAATGATGAATTATGGCAAAAATAATCTAGAGAGCTATTACTCATTTTAATATCTGTTTACTAGCTTCAACTAAGGTCCTTACAACTTCATAACCATG
>MDTB01011561.1_pt1 | contig 12523 bp, 6 predicted proteins | sample 811161 | NCBI WGS metagenome assembly MDTB01 (sample SAMN05326650, study PRJNA326480) | marine metagenome | isolation source: seawater | place: Mediterranean Sea | collected 2009 | reverse complement strand
GTTTTTTAATGCATGAGCTGCTAACGTAGAAGTACCACTTCTGCTTATATGAGCAAAATGATTTCCGTTAGGTAACTTGTAATATAGCTTCAGCATTTTTTAATTTTATAGGATTAAAGATTTGTTTATCATCATCAACTCGTTCAACTCTAAATCCATAACTTCTCCGTAAACAATTTGAAAAAACACAATGCGGCTGTGGTACATTAAATATTCTATATTGCCACCCAGAAATATCATAAAATGTTTGTACTTTACCGTTAAGTACAAATCTCATTCCACTATCACCAGTTTCGCTGTAAACTAAATAGCAGCGAGCTTTATTAGTTCCAAAATTATTATGCCATCCTTGTTGGTCGCCTGGTTGATATTCAAAGCAACCTGTTACGAATTTGTTTTTTAGAATATCTAAAGGTTCAATTCTTACGCATTGTTTTTCTGATGGTAATATAAGATTGCGTAATCTTTTTGGTTTCATTAATCACGTCTTTCAATATCAGATTCTTCGAGTTTATCTCCAAGCCATACTTCAATTACTTTAGCGGTTTCTTTTCCAACGTTTGTTGCTTTGTGCCAAGTACCTTTTGGAATATCAACACTTTGTCCTGCCCAATACATTTTAGACGTGGTAGGGTTAGGAGCACCGTCATCTCTATCAGTTTCCATTAAGATACAACCATTCACTACATGCCAATGTTCAGATCTATGGAAATGTCTTTGGTCGCTTAATGATTCTCCAATATCAAAACTTAATTCTTTAACGGCCCATTGTCCGTTTTGGGCAAGTATAGTATATGTACCCCACTTACGTTGAACTGTAGGCTGAGACCATTCTTTTAATATCCAACTTGATGAATTCTTTTTATCTTCTCCACCAATTCCAAACTCAAACTCAATACCTTGTACTGCCATTTCAGGGATGTTGTCTGATGTTCTATCACCACCATTTACAAATATAATAGTATCTGAAGGATATAAATGTTTAACCTGTTCTAAGCAATCTATCGCGCTTCCGTCTGAATCGTCAAAAGCTATTACTGCATCAACACAGGTAAGTTCTTTAACAATTGCTGCTCTTTCTTCGAATGGCATAAAGAATCTGCCTTTCTTTCTTATAAGCCATTCATCTGAATTTACGCCTACAATTAATCGAGTACCGCTTAAAGACGCCTCTTTTAAATATTCTATATGTCCTGAATGAATTGGATCAAAGCCACCTGTGGCAACTACTGTAATCATTTATTCTTCCTCTACTATCGGTCCCATAAAGTAATTCCAAACAAAATTAACTTCTTTATTCGATTTCATTTCTTGTGGCATATCTACAACATCAGGATGATAATACCAATCTTCATAAGGATAACCGTCTATATGAAATCCTACATTAGGCACAGCACAAATGTATCCTGCAGCTTCTAATATCTTTTTAGCAGCAAACTTTTTATCAGTACCTAGACGATACGAATCGTGTTCAAAAGTAATTACTCCAAACTTAAATGTTTTTAGAGGAATAAGCTCTAATACTGATATTGATAATTCGTCACAATCAATTTGTAAGTAATCTATTTTATTATCAACACAATGTTTCTGAAATAAATCTGTGTAATCTATATCCGTTGCATCTGCACAAATTACAGTATTTCTTCTTGCTTGTTTAAACTCATAACACAATGCTTCTGAGTTATCAATCGAAATGCCTTTCCAACCAAACTGTTCTTCAAGCAATGCGGTGTTATTATGAACATGAGGATCGCCTGAACCAATTTCTAAATACGAACCATTTCTTTTACCTCTAAACGCAGATAAAACAAACATATCTTGAAAATGTTTAGAATAATTATTTTTAATTTCTTCTATGCCATCAAACGAGAATTTAAATCTTTCAATATCTGAAGCTTCATATGGAATAACATCAGGATAAAAATTCCACTTTAGTGCCAAGTTAACTTTTTCTAATAAATCTGGTCTTAGGTTGCGTTTATGTTTTAGATTAAAGAATAGTTGTTTACCATCTTGTTGAGCTGTAATGGACCATTTAGCCAAGGCTTGATAATATTCTAAATCTATTTTACCAGGAAAACCTAATTCTTCATTAGGAGTAAGATCTTCGATATTTAATCCTAAGTTAGCATGTAATAAACATTTCTTCCAATTATTCATTTTTTCGTAAACTGCACATAAGTGATAATGAGCTTCAGGTCTATTTGGTAGTAGAGCTGCAGCATCAAGTAGAGAACCTTCTGTTGTATAGTTTCTATCTCTCTGTCTATCGTAACATCGAGCAATACCAATTAATGATTTATATTGTAATTCTGGATCTTTTGATATATCAGCAGTTTTAAGATATAAAGATACTCCCATTGCACCATTTTCTAATCTATCATATTCTTTTGCTAAATTATAAATCTTTAGAGGATTCTTTGGATCCATAATATGAGTTTCTAATAATTGTTGTAGATCCATTTTTAACACCTCTTCACAAAATCAAAGAATACATCTTCAGGAATTTTTAATAAGAACGTACCATTATCCTGATAACCAAATGCAATAATAATATAACCATTATGAAATATCATACCAGTCGCAAACTCAATATTATATTCATTTCCTGTTGTAGGATCTTTTTGAGTACCTAAGAAATGGAAATCGTTTGTCCAATGCACTAAGTTCCAATCTTTATCCCATATAAGTACTCTGTGGTTATAATGTCCATCTTTACGACCAAAGGCATCTTTATTTAAATCAACTTCGTGAGTGATTGTCATTCTTCTACCTTTACCGATTGGATATACTTGAGTACCACCTCTTAAATCTCTAGGTATTTTTTCAAGGCTAATTTTATCTTCTGTTAAATGAACTGTTGTAGTTGTTCTTTTATTAATGTCAAATTTTACAACCTCACAAGGATTACACCATTTAACAAAATGCCATGGCATATCAATAACAGGCATCCAATTTTTTTCACAATACGTGCTATCGTCTCCAGGAGCTGGAATGGGGAAACGAGCAACTTCTTTCCATGAGCCATTAATATATTCTATTTCTTGTAGCTCCATTCTACCTTTACCTTTATCGTCATAACAATCTCGACGAACTCCGCAAAGAAATAGGCGGCCTTCCCAATTGAATAAACGACCATCTTCAAGTCCGATAAAATTCCATGTAGGTTTGGTATCAAGTTCTGAAGTGTCAATCCTACATGAATGAGTAATTTCTAAGTCACCATTTAACTCGTTCATGATATTGTAAGTAGTTAAACTTATATCGTTTTCTGGATGGATGTATTGAAGAGGACCCCAAACATGTGGCCAATGTTTACCTTCAGAATGGTAAAGAGTATAGTTTACATGGCGAACGTTCAATAGAATCCTTCCTTCGTGTTGAAAGATGGAAGGATTCATTATTCCTGTCTCGCCAGTTAACTCTTTGGGTAGTGTAATCGGATGGATGCTTCCTCCACGTTTTAGCGCATAGTGCACCAAACCGTGATGACGTAAATCATGCATGTTATCTCCATTATATAGATCAAAATTTTATTTATTCATTTAAGACCAAGGAATTGCTCTTGGACTAGCGCCTTGGCTATCTATCTTATCCTGAATAGCTGTATTATAAGAATCCATCAATTCAGTAGGTATACCTGCTTCTAGCCAGCCAATAACAGTTGCTTCAGTTAAATCAGAAAAGCTAACAAAGTCTGCTTCTCCAACAGAGGCTGCTGTAAGTTTATGAAATCCTACAACGCTGCCTTTTGAACTGTTGTCTGCTGTGCCAGTTTTAACCCAATGTATTTTAACAACTGCGTTAGATAAAGTTACGCCTTCGCCATTAACTTGGTCGATGGTCTCTAAAGATACTATTGTCCAAGAATAAGTCATTGTTTATAACCTTATTCTGTAGATGCCGGATCTACACCAGGCTCAGGCGGTGAAACAACTTCAACTGGAGGTGCCCAAGGCATAACTCCATCTTCAATATTTGCTTCATCAATTTGTGCTTCTACTCTTTCTGAAATATGATCTGCATATCCTTGGTCTGAATTCACAACATTTTGAATCCAACCTAAAACAGTTGCTTCTGTTAAATCGTCAAATGCTGCAAATGATCCTGCTGGTACGTTAACTGCAGTAAAAGGGGTAGCTCCTGAGAACTCTCCTTCGTTACCGTCGCTATCAACTCCAACAACTTTCCAATATGTTTGGACAACAGCGCCTTCTAAAGTTGCGCCTTCAGAATTTACCTGATCCCTTTTCTTAAGGGAGGTTACACTCCAAGTCCACGTGTAATCTGTGCTAAGTGCCATTTTATTTTCTCCTAATTAATAACTTTTATGTTATAATTCTATTTATAATTTATTTCTATTATATCAAAAACTAGTTCATATGTCAACTAATTTATGACAGTTTTTCCAACAATTTCAAAACCACGTCTTTAAGTTCAGTGATTTCTTGTTGCTGTTTATTTATAACGTTTTGTTGTTCTTTAATTGCCTTGGCTAACTCTACTGCCGAAGCCAATGCAGCTCCACCATAGTTAACTGATAAAGTTCCAATCTCGTCTTTCGCAGCCGTGACTGCTTCTGGTAATAACTTTTCTAAGGATTGTGCTGATACACCAACCTGCGTTATTTGTTCTCCATCAATACGATCGTAGATACCTACTCGAACTTCTGATAAACGAGAAACAAAGTTATCAGGCATTGGTTTCCAATTTGTTTTTAATCGCTCATCCGAATAAGCAGTAATGTTACCACTTGCTCTTATTGAGTAAGACATGGCAGATCCAAACCCACCATTAATCAGTATTAATAAACCGTGACTGTCTAGGTTTCCTGCAGCTCCACCTCTGTTTGGATGCGACCAAGCCATTCCATAAAGGTTACCGGTCGTAGTACCATTAGCAGGTAATCTCCAAGAAGAGCCCATTGACCAAACATGCTGATATCTTACTGATGAATATACACCATAAATGCCTTTACCATAGTTAGCATCACAAGCAATATCACCAGCAATTCTAACAGCTACGCCACTTGAATTTGCATTAACATAATAACCTGTATTATCAGAATCGTAGAATATATTAGCACGAAGATCACCACTTCCGCCTCCGCCATACATAGCGAATTCTTTCCAAGCAGAAGTAGTTGTACTCCACTTACCTCTTGCCCAATACCTATTGGCGGTTGCATTCGTAGCACCTACCATCTGCCAACCGTATGATCGACTACCGTTGCTTAATGCATAGTGTTGGCCCGATTGAATACCCTGTGCGTGAATATATCCAGATCCTTGTGGGTGGTCAGTACCGCCTCCCCAAATATCCCAACCAGAGAAACCGCCTTTCCAAGATGTAGCCCAGGTACCAGCACCAGTTCCCCAACCAAAAGTACCTGTGTGATAGTTAGTATCACTAGTGTAGTCAGATCGAGGAGTAATCCAATGGTGAGCATTACCCATTCTAACGTGAGCAGCCTGAGTCCATTTATTTGTATTTGAAGTACCAGCCGCATCTATATAATAAGCTGTGCTATTACTATCATACCATATTGGTGCTCTGAACGAAGACGAAGCTTGCCAAGTACCAGATAGTGATGCGCCTTGACTTGCGAACGACATCCTATGATATGTAGTACCATTATTCTTTAATGCAAGGTGGTGACCATAAGATCCGTTATACTCATAACCTAATCCATACATATTACCGATTGGCCATGAATCACCAATTGTCCATATTACCTTGGCTCTGGTACCGGAATCATTGTAGTCTCCCATCATACCACCTTGACCACGAGCTCTAACATAATTAGAGAAGTAGAATCTTCCACGATGGTTTGTAGTATTCATTTCTGAAGTACTTGCTGGATCTATATAATAACCAGTGTTGTTAGAATCGTAATAACGACCAGCATACATTGAACCGCCGTTAGTACTATTCTCATCAAGTACAGGAATTGTTCTCCAAGATCTCCAACCACTCCATGCACTTCTAAATCTGAGGTTAGTAATTGGTCCACCAACCATCTGCCAACCATAATTTTGCGTTGTACTAAAGTTACCATGATAGGCCTGAATACCAACCCAATGAGATGTACCTGAAGGCTGGTTAACTGGATTACTCCAAGAATCAATAAAGCCTGAACCCCAGGTGGCGACAGTGTTCATATCTAGACGTCCCCAACCCATGGAACCAGTCCAATAGCGAACATCACTTGTTATACGAGGTCTTGCTGAGTAATATTCAGCAGAATTTTGAGTTTGACCAGAGTTACCAAACATTGCTCTAGTTCTATTACTTACACCTTCAAATCGTGTTGAGTTAACAGATGCACCATTAAAGTAATAAGCAGTATTGTCTCTGTCATACAAGATATATGCTCGAGCATCATTCATATATGATACACCGAACTGTTCAGTACTTGTACTACTTGGGCTTATTCTGAAGGCCCAGCCACCACCGCTGTGTAATAGACCAAAACCTCCACTATCATAATAGAGGTAACCACGACGACCTGTAGCATTTCCTTGTGAACCGTTATAACGATCGTATATAATCAATCCACCTGAGCCACTTGCACCGTCTAGATGCCAATAAGTTGAGCCAGGACTATAGAAATGTCTACCTGTTGCTTGGTTATATAAACCTTCACCTGCCCCATAGTTACGGAACCAGTTGTCCGAATATATTTCATTACCTCTTAATGTTCTAAATCTTGCATCACCTTGGCCTGAACCAAAGTAATAGGCGGTATTTTCACGTTCATAAAAGATATTAGCTCTTACATCATTCATATACGAGGTAGAAGCAAAGTTACCATAATAAGAAGTATTATTTCTATCGTAAAAAATGTCAGCTTGTAGCGAGCCATTTACAAAAGTTGTTCCACCTACATACCATTGTATGTATGTGTTATTGCCTGAACGAGAATCTAAGTGTAAGTTACCGTTTGTAGTCGCAACTGAAGCTTCGTTATTATATCGACCATTTGTACCAACAGCAAGATATCTACCCCAAGTTGTATTAGGACCGTGCAATGCACCACCTCTAATTCTAAGAGCAGAGTTACTTGTTGAGTTTGGATCTAGGTAATAAGTTGTATCATTATTGTCATAGAAGATTGGAGCACGAGCAGAAGCAGTGTGGAATGAGTTACCACTATTGTCCATTCGTAATGACCAACCACCACCGCTATTTAAGAAACCAATTTCGTTACTGTTAGTTGCATATACATAACCACGAGCATTATTACCTGAAGTTGTAAATAAGATCTGTGAAGTAGTTGATGTAGAATATAATCTGAATCTTGAAGATGTATCAGAATACCAATGCATTGCTGTTGCTTGGTTATATAGACCTTCACCACTGTTATCATTTCTGAACCAGTTTCTTGCATAGAACTCATTAGCACGAACAGATGTATTGAGATTAGAAGCACCGGCTGGATCTAAATAATAACCTGTGTTATTGTAATCGTAGAATAATGTACCACGAACATCACTTGAGAATACCGCTCTACTTGATATCGCAGCTCTGAATGATCCGTTATTAATAATCAACAAACCATGATCGTTTAGATTATTTGCACCGCCAAGACTACCTGCATTTGGATGCGACCAATATAAACCATAAGCATTCTGCGTTGCTGTACCTGCGGCATTAATTGAATACTGATCATCCATATTAAAGATTGTTTGTAATCTTGTGGATGTATAAGTACCAGTAACACCTAATCCAAAATTCATGAATCTCACGGTTCCATTAATCTGAACCGTATTCATGTTGGATGTAGATGCAAAGTCTCCATAATAACCAGTGTTATTGTTATCGTAGAAGATTGGAGAACGAATACTGTTATAGTTGAAGAAGTCTGTGGAAGATGTTGCTACCTGTCTCCAACCAGGAGCATAACCAGAACCTTGGTTATTGTAAATATAAACTGAACCACCACTAGCCCCTGTCGTAGGACGAATAACTAATGTTGTATAATAAGAACCATCATGCCAAGTAGCAAGTGACGAACCTGCCATTTCAATATTCTGAATGCCCGTATTTACGTCAGAGTTACCAGCGTATGACCATGGAACCTTCTGAGCAGTGAAGCCTTGTGATAAAGCTTCGTTATCTCCTAGATCACCAATAAAGTTGGCGGTTGAAGTACCGTTATTAAAGTATCCTGTGCTCCATCTGAACCTACCAAAGTTATCAGGTTGGTAACCATTTAGAGTTTCGTTAATCGTTAGTCTTCTAAGTACTGAAGTTCCGTTAGGATCTACACGATAAGTAGTATCGTTATAATCGTAGAAGATTGGGGCTCTGAAATCATAGAACGCGTAGAATAAACGGTTGGTATCTAATCTTGCTGCCTCGACTTGACCAGGCGCATACATTCTTGTTCTTCGACCAGAATAATAGTTGAGGTATATATCATTACTGTTCTGGGCATCAATGTGTAAGTTACCACCAAGATAAATTCTACCACTACCATTTACGGATTCAATCGTTACACCATTTTCAACTCTAATGTTATTAGTTCTAATATCACGGAATCTTGCGTCACCTTGGCTTGAACCAAAGTAATAAGCGGTATTTTCACGTTCGTAGAATATGTTAGCTCTTACATCATTCATATATGAAGTAGAAGCAAAGTCACCATAGTAACCGGTATTGTTTCTATCTCTAAACTGAGTAGCATCTATGACACCACCAACTTGTACTGCTGATGTGTTGTACCATGCTAAGTAGATATTATGTCCACTTCTTGCATCTAGGTGTAAGTTACCATTTGATGAAGAAACAGTTGCTTCATCCGTAGCACCACCATTACCACCTAATCTCGTATATCTACCAGATGAGTTTGGTCCTAAGAAGATTTCACCTCTTGCTCTTAATGAACGACCTGTTGTATTAGGATCTAGGAAATAAGTTGTATCATTTGAATCGTAGAAGATCGGTGCTCTTAATGAACTGCCTGCCTGTAAACTGTTATTAACATATACGTTACTGCCACCCAATGGATCAGCCCCGTTATTAACAGACATAACTTGAGTTACCATGTCATAATCAGTATAGAATCTCATACCGTTATAACCAGCAGCTGCTCCAAACTTAATACCTGTATGGAATGCAATTCTTAAATCAGGATATGGATTAGTCCAAGGACCACCTTCTTTATAGATAGCGTATGCCGTACTTCTACCCACCGCAAAGTATAAACCAAACGTAGAAGCATCTGAAACATTACCAGTATGAGAGAAGTAGTTTGCGCGCTGAACATTATGTATAGATGTACTTGCCTGATCTGTATAATAGCCTGTATTATTTGAATCGTAGAAGATTGGTGCTCTTAACGAATTACCTGCTTGTAAGTAATTATTAACATAAATGTAATTACTTGAATACATCTCCATATTGGTAACACGAGTACCTGATGTATTTGTATTGTAAAAATAAGTATGGCCATCGACTGAGAATCGCATATATGCTTGGCCGCGAGTAGTATTTGGTCGACCAAAGTAATAAGTGCTTGTCTGTGAATGGTTAAGATTATTATCAACATTATAACCAAATCCACCCCAATCCCAAGTATTTCCTGGTTCTGATACCCACCACTGCATTGGTATTTCACCAGTGCCTGCACCATTATTACCAGCAGTTAATGCTAATCTTATTGCCGTATTACCGTGATCACCAGTTACATCTAATCTCTTACCGCCTGCACGAAGACCAATGCCTAATTGTAGCATACGACCGTTAGAGTTTGGATCCAAGTAGTAAGAAGTATCATTTCTGTCATACATTAACGTAGGACGAATATCACCTGCGAATTCAACTCTGTTTAGGTATGTTCTTTGTTGCCAATCATTAACTCGACGAGTTTCTAATCTATCAGAGTATCCTAAGATTGAAGTAGCAGGTGCACCTGCAGTTCCTGTAGCACTAAATGCAATTACAGAAACTCCATTTGATGCATTAAATAATCGAATGTTTTCGTTGTATGAGTTAACCTCATTACCATCATTAATCCAAATAGATGGGTTTTGAATCACACCACGAACATTTACTGATGTACCTGTTGAAGCAGGATCTACATAATAACCAGTGTTGCTACGGTCTCTAAATATATTTGCATCAATTACATCAGCAGTAATATCATCTACTGTTAAGTCACCAACAATCGTGGCATTACCATTAACTGTTAACTGATCTGATACTAATAGATCATCAACTAATAAATTAGATTCAGCATTACGTCTCTTCAACATAATACCACCGTACTCTCTTAAAGCACCGCCTGAATTATAGTTAAGTAATATTCTTATTCTTACGTAATGTACACCACCACCATCAGACCCATTATATGGAGTATGAGATGTTGGCATTGTTGTATGGGCTCTTAATGTTTCCCAAGAAGTACTTGTTCTATTTGAACCGCCGACTACGAAGTATGTTGTACCTGTATTACCTGCGATTGGTCTCTTATCTTTATCGTATCTTTCAACACCGTAGTATAATAAACCGCCAGAACCTGAAATAAGTCTTGTTGATATTTCACCATAAATATCTTCACCAGGAGAAACAGGAATAAGGTTTGAATAGAAGTTTCTATAAGCAGCAGATCGTAATACGTATCCACCTGCGAAAGGTCCATCGCCTTTAACATATTCACTGGTAGTTCCTGTAAGGAAATTTTCATTATCATCAATGTTCTGTATTACTCTTGCTTCAAAATAAGGAGTCATATCGAATAGAACAAGATCTGCTCCACCTGAACCATAAGCAGGATTCAATGATATGTTTTCATTACCACCATTTAGTTCAAAGTTACCAGCAGAAACTGAACCTTGGAAGTATGCATTACCATTATCGAGATCAATACTTGCTCTTACATTACCTGCTCCTACGAATACAATTTCATTAGGATTGCTTGTACTAAAATGACTATATACAGGATTAGTATTACCTGCCCACATTATACCCCAGTTACTAGCAGTTTGCCATATCCAATGAGTGTAATCTTGGGCTCTCATTAATATGTTAGTATTACCGTTGCCTGAAGTGTCGAAGCCTAATCTATCGTATATACCATTTGTTCTAAACGCAGTACTTGTATTGCCTGAACCTTGATTAGAGTAATAAGCAGTATTGTTTGAATCATAATAGATTGGAGCACGCATTTGATTTTGCGCAAAGAAATAACCGTTTTGTGTTGAAGCCTGTTCTGTACCATTATAATATAATTCTACTTCAGCGTTTCTTCTTGCTAATATTGACCATTCGTTATCTGTGTCGTTGTAAATACCAGCGTTAGATGGGCCATCCGACATAAAGACCCATTGGCCTGCGATAGAATAACCAGCCCAACCAGATTTATAACCGCCAACTTCCATTGAACCGTAATTACCAGAAGCAGCATCGGCATAATATGTAGTTGCATGGTTAAAGTAATAACGCAATGCTTGAATTGCATTTAATCTTGTAGTACTTGCGAAATCGGCATAATAACCAGTATTACCGCTATCATAAAATATAGGTGAACGAACTTGATTCTGTCCAAGGAAGTAACCGCTTTCAGCACTTGCCTGTTGAGTTCCATTGTAATAGAAGTAGTTTCCTGCACCATGAACAGTACGTATTAACCAATGATTATTTACATCGTTGTAAATACCAGTTGTTGTTGAATTGTTATGCATGAATACGGCGCGATCATTAATAGAGAATCCTTCGTATCCACTTCTGCCTGTACCAGAAACCGTTAATGAACCAAACGTACCATTAGGTGATCTTAATATAACACCATCTTCAAGTTTGATTGTTGCTAATCTTGATTCACCAGCAGGATCTGCAAAGTAAGCAGTATTATCAATATCAATAAACTTGTTTGCGTAGAAGTCGTTACCTGTACCTGGGTTAACATTATATAATGGGAAGTCAACATAATTAGAATAGGCAGTGCCTGAGTTCCAAGTTTGTTGCCATAGTCTCATTCCAAGACCAGACTTTTTAATCATTAATAAGTTATCAGGACCACCCGAAGAATCAGTGTAAGATCTAAAGTGTAAGTAATCAGCGTAAGGTGCGGTGTTATTATTATTCCAAGAAGTGAAACCAAATCGTAATCTTCCTGATGTATCTTCACTAGGAGCAATAATACGGTTGTCTCTAGACTTCAGATAGTTTGCATATCCTGAAACGCCTGGAGCTGAAATTTCATTTGTTACTGTTAGGTTAACAAAATCACCTGAAGTAATATATGCATTACCCCAACGATAAGTTGATATACCTAAATTACCTTGAGCATTAACTCTTGGTATTATTGAAGCACCTTGTGTACCGTTTAATTGACCAAAGACATAATGAACAGCGGTCTCTGATGAATCAAACACCATTGCTAATTGAGCACCAGTGGTAACTGAGCTATCAGCGTGCCAAACTTTAATAGAAGCTTGTTGTTTTCCGCTTAATCCTGGAAGTTCACCGGATTGGTCGGTCATTGTAATACCGACACCACCACCATTACTTTGTTTTT
>MDTB01123211.1_pt1 | contig 12524 bp, 8 predicted proteins | sample 811161 | NCBI WGS metagenome assembly MDTB01 (sample SAMN05326650, study PRJNA326480) | marine metagenome | isolation source: seawater | place: Mediterranean Sea | collected 2009 | reverse complement strand
TCATAAGAGTTTTCTTGATCTTTTTGTTTATTTTTTTTATTTTCTACAGGAATTATTTGTTGGGCCTGAGGTATTTGAGTAATAACATTTTTAAAATTATTATAAAATAAAACACATTTATCAAATTCCCCTTTTTCAAAAAGTTTTAAAATTAGCTTTCCTATTTCTTCTGCTTCTTTGAAAGTTATTTTTTTTCTATCTTTAAAACTTATTTTTTGAACAACAAATTTTCCATATTCTCTTTTTAATTGATCTAAACCCTTAGAACCAACCGTAATAATCTTAAGTTCTTTTCCTTGACTTATGATATTTTTAAAATAATTCTTAGCTAGTTTGCAAATATTTGAATTAAAACCTCCACACAAACCTCTGTCTGCAGTCATAACTACACACAAGTGTATTTGGTTTTTTCCTGTGCCAATTAACAACTTTGGAGCATTCTCGGAATCGCTGACTGATCTAATTAAATTCAAAATTATATTTTGCATTTTCTCGCTGTAAGGTCTTCCTTTTTCTGCACTTTCTTGAGCTTTTTTTAATTTAGCTGCTGCTACCATCTTCATAGCTTTTGTTATTTTTTGCGTTGATTTAACACTTTTAATTCTTTTTTTTAAATCATCTAAGCTTGGCATTATTTTTCACTTTTTTTATATTCTTCTATAATTTCAATTAGAGATTTTTCATCTCCTTCCTCTAATTTACCTGAGGACTGTATATTCTCTAAAATCTCAGATTTTTCACTTTTAATTTTCTCAATTATATCTTTTTCAAAGGACTTTATTTTGTTTAAATCAACATCATCTAAATAACCTCTAACTCCAGTAAAAACTGAAACAACCTGTTCAGCAACTGTTAGTGGAGAATATTGATCTTGTTTTAAGAGTTCTGTTAATTTTGATCCTCTGTTAAGCAATTGTTGTGTGGATGCGTCAAGATCTGAACCAAATTGTGCAAAAGCTGCCATCTCACGATATTGAGCTAATTCTAACTTTATTGAACCTGCAACTTTTTTCATTGCTTTGATTTGTGCCGCAGAACCAACTCTTGAAACTGAAAGTCCAACATTTACTGCGGGACGAATTCCTTGATTAAAAAGTTCTGTTTCTAAAAATATTTGACCATCGGTAATTGATATTACATTTGTTGGAATATAAGCAGAAACATCACCTGCCTGTGTTTCAATAATAGGTAAAGCAGTTAAAGATCCTCCGCCTTTTGTGTTACTTAACTTTGCGGCTCTTTCTAATAATCTGCTATGTAAATAAAAAACATCTCCGGGATAAGCTTCTCTTCCTGGAGGTCTTCTTAATAATAATGACATTTGTCTATACGCAACTGCTTGTTTGGACAAATCATCGTAAATAATAAGAGCATGCATTCCGTTGTCTCTAAAATATTCACCTATAGTACATCCTGTATATGGAGCTAAAAATTGTAATGGCGCAGCATCAGAGGCAGTAGCTGAAACAACTGTGGTATATTTCATAGCACCAGCATCTTCCAAAGTTTTAACAATTTGAGCCACTGTCGAACGCTTTTGCCCTATTGCTACATAAACACAGTAAAGTTTTTTCTTTTCATCATCAGAATTATTAATTTCTTTTTGGTTTATAATCGTATCTATAGCAACTGCAGTTTTTCCAGTTTGTCTATCACCAATAATTAATTCCCTTTGACCTCTTCCAATGGGAATTAGGCTATCTATGGCTTTTAATCCAGTTTGCATTGGCTCATTAACTGATTGTCTAGGTATAATACCTGGAGCTTTAACTTCTACTCTTTTTCTTTGAACTTTTGTTGAAAGATTTCCTTTCCCATCAATAGGAATACCCAATCCATCTACTACTCTTCCTAATAATTCTTTTCCAACAGGAACGTCAACGATTGAGTTGGTTCTTTTTACAGTATCCCCTTCTTTAATTTTCCTATCATCACCAAATATTACTACCCCTACATTGTCATTCTCAAGGTTTAACGCCATGCCTTTAGATCCATCATCAAATTCAACCATTTCACCAGCTTGAACATTGTCTAAACCGTAAACTCTTGCAATACCGTCCCCAACGGATAAAACTTTTCCAATTTCTGAAACTTCTGCCTTTTCTCCAAAATTTTTTATTTGTTCCTTTAATAATTTTGTAACTTCTGATGGATTTATTTGCATTTTAACTTTCTAACATTAATTGTTCATATTTCTTCAATTTATTTTTAATTGAAGTATCAATCATCAAGCTTCCCAATTGCATTTTCAATCCTCCAATTAAATCTTTATCTACCTTGTGCTCAAAACTAATGGAAGATCCAATTGATTTTGATAGTTCAGAACTAATATTTTTTAACTCCTCTTCTGACAAATTTTTAGATGAAATTAGTGAAGCGCTTAGTTCTCCCTTTTTTTTAGCAGACAATTTTATAAAGCTTTTTATAATTTTTTTTAAAAAAAATATTCTTCTTTTTGTAACCAATATTGATAAAAAGTTGTTTAATATCTTAGAGAAATTCATTAGCTTGGAAAGCTTATTTATTATATTTAATTGGTCGTTAAATGAATGAGTCGGATTTTTAACAAAATGTTCCAATTCTTTATTAGAGTCATAAACATAAAGTAATTCTTTAATATTTTTTTCCACTATTTCTAGCTCTGAACTTTCACTAACCAGCTCGAAGAGAGCAAGAGCATATCTTTCAGAAGTTTCTGTTGAGAAAGATTTGTTTGAGCTCACTTTTTTATCCTATATAAAGAATTTAGTTAAGAAAACGATCAGTTTTCGTATCATATGCAATTATCTCGTTCAAGACACTATAGTTGTTCTAGGCAAAATTTATTGGATCAACATCAACTGTAAGTTTAATTTTACTAGAAATCTTCATTTTATCTAAAAATTTTATAAGCTTTTTTTGAATAAAAATCTCATTTTTTGACCTAAGCAGTAATCTGGTTCTATACATTTTTTTAACTCTAAATATAGGAGAGTCTACGGGTCCCAAAACTTCTAGGCCTTCAATTTCTTTGATCTTTTTTTTTATTTCTTGCGCACCAACAAGACTGAATTCTTTAGATTTTGAAGACACAATCATAGCTATCAGTCTTTTAAATGGAGGAAGATTGTTTGATTTCCTTATAAGCAGTTCGTTTTCAAGAAATTTTTCTGGATTGTTTTGTAGCAAGTCTTTTAGAGTCTCATTAGAAGGAGTTATAGTTTGATAAATAATAATGGACTTTGAAGAAAATCTTCCTGCGCGTCCGCCAAGCTGATTGTAAAGCTGTATATTTTTTTCTGTTGTTCTTAAATCGTACCCTTTTCCAGAAAAATCTGCATCAACTACAACTATACAGTTTAACTTTGGAAAATTAAATCCTTTAGAAATCATTTGTGTTCCTACTAAAATATCGACCTGATTTTTTTTTATTTTTGTAAACATTTTTTCGCTTTCTTTTCTTTTTGAAAGATAGTCGCTAGAAAAAATTTCTACATTTTTTTCTGGATATTTTATTTTTAATTCATCAAATATTTTTTCAACTCCTGGACCATACATCGTAAAATCACAATTATTTTTACTTTCATTACATTTTTTATTGATCATTCTTTTGTGTCCGCAATGATGGCAAACCAACCTATCTATGGACTTGTGATAAGTTAAATATATTGAACAGTTAGGACACGTATGTTTGTATCCACATCTCTTACAAATTAAAAAAGGTGCATACCCTCTTCTGTTTAAAAAAAATAAAATTTGTTCATTCTTTTTTAAATATTCATCAACTATTCTAGTTGTCTCTCTGGCTATATACCGATTTTTTAGACTCTCTAAATTTAAATTTATGATCTTAGTTTTGGGCAAAGGATAGTCATTAAATCTTTTTAAAATTTTTGTATGTTTGTATTTTTTATTTTTTATGTGATTGAAAGTTTCTAACGAAGGAACAGATGAAGCCAAAATAATTGGAAAATTTTCTATTGATGCTCTAGCAATAGCCATATCCCTTGCATTATAAATCAATCCTTCATCTTGTTTATAAGAAGGGTCATGCTCCTCATCTACTACAATTAATCCTAGATTTTTAAATGGTAAAAATAAAGATGATCTTGCGCCAACAACCAATTTAATTTCATTTCTATTGACCCCATGCCAGATTTTTTTTTTGTTTTTTGGAGTTATTTTAGAATGCCATATTGCAGGTTTTGAGCCAAAAAAATCCAGAAATCTATCCTCAAACTGATTTGTCAAAAAAATTTCAGGCAATAAAACTAGGGCTTGCTTTTTCTTCTTGAGTATTTCTTTAATGCGCTCAAAATAGACAATTGTTTTTCCTGAGCCAGTTACTCCTTGAAGCACAAAAACATTAAAACTATCTCCTGATTTTTTTAAATCTTTTAATGCAATATTCTGTTCACTATTTAAAGAATAATTTTTTTTTTTAAAAAAAGTTTCAAAATCTTTTTTATTTTCAATTTTAATAAAATTATTTTTTCCTCCTAAACACATTTTTAAAGCCATACCTTTTGGAACAATATTATAAACAGAAAACCAATCGATAAATTTGATCATTTTTTCATCAAAGTTAACCCTATAAATCTTCTTATTAATTTTTCTTAATTTGATTTTTTTGTCTGTGATTTGTAGTTTGCTCCATACAACTCCAATCTCTTTACTATTGCCAAAAGGAACTTCTACAACATCGCCTTTTTGAAAATTTTCTTTTGATGTTGAAGTATATGTTAAAGGATAGTTGAATATCTTTGGTAATAAGACTGGTATTTTCATGAGAAGATTCTAATTAATATTCTATCAATTAAAAATGAATTGCCCTTTTATCAACAGCCAATGCTGCTTCTTTTATTGCTTCTGTGTGTGTAGGATGTGCATGACAAGTTCTAGCAATATCTTCAGCACTGGCTCCAAATTCCATTGCTAGAGCCATCTCTGCAATCATGTCACCACAATGAGGTCCAATGATATGTACTCCTAAAACTTTATCTGTTTTTGAATCAGCTAATATCTTTACAAATCCTTCTGTCTTATTGTTTACCTTTGCTCTTGAATTAGCAAGAAATGGGAATTTTCCAATCTTATAACCTATATTCATTTTTTTTAGCTGTTCCTCTGTTTTTCCAACATATGCAACCTCTGGAGATGTGTAAATAACACCAGGTATTACATCATAATTAACATGTCCTTTTTGACCAGCTAATATTTCCGCTACAGCCATTCCTTCCTCTTCGGCCTTGTGAGCTAACATCGGACCACTGATAACGTCGCCAATAGCATAAATATTATTTATTGAAGTTTGAAGGGTATTATTTACTTTAATTCTACCTTTGTTGTCCTTAATTATGCCAATTTTAGAAAGATTTAATCCTTCTGTATAAGGCTTTCTACCAACAGCAACTAGAACTTTATCGGCATCTATTTCTTCCTTTTTGGATGTTTTGTTGTCTATAAACTCAATTTTTACTAAATTAGATTTGTTTTTCACTGATATTACTTTAGAGTTTAGTTTAAATTTAATTCCTTGCTTTGTTAAAATTTTTTCAAATTCTTTTGATATTTCTTTATCCATACCTGGTGTTATAGAATCTAAATATTCTATCACAGTTACCTCTGATCCTAATCTTGACCAAACAGATCCCATCTCTAAACCAATATATCCGCCTCCTATAACTGTTAATTTTTTTGGTACTTGATTTAATGATAGTGCGCCAGTTGATGAAATAATATTCTTTTCATCAATGTCTATCCCCGGTAGTGAAGTAGCTGATGAGCCGGTAGCTATCACTATGTTATTTGTTTTATACGATGTTTTTTTATCTCCCTCATAAACAACTACATCATTTTTAGAAAAAATAACGCCTTTGCCTTTTAAATAAGTTACTTTGTTTTTTTTAAATAAAAACTCAACTCCTTTTGTTAAAATTTGAACTGATTTGTTTTTAGCTTTCATCATTTTATCAATATTAAGTTTAATATTGCTAATTTCTATACCTTGCTCATTAAAATCGTTTTTAGCATTCTCATAGTTTTCGGATAAATTAAGTAAACTTTTTGATGGTATACATCCAACGTTCAAACAAGTGCCACCAAGAGCTCCTCTTGACTCAATACATGCAGTTCTAAGACCTAACTGTGCTGATCTAATGGCGCACACATATCCACCCGGCCCACCTCCGATGACTATAACATCAAAATTATTTTTCATTTTATTATAAGTTTAAGAAAAGTCTTTTAGGTTGCTCTAAACATTCTTTAACAGTTTTTAGAAAAGAAACTGCTTCCTTCCCGTCTATTATTCTATGATCATAAGATAATGCCAGGTACATCATTGGTCTTACAGTAACGTCTCCGTCTATAACTACAGGTCTTTCTATAATATTATGCATTCCTAACACTGCAGACTGCGGGGGGTTTAGTATTGGGGTAGAGAGCATTGAACCATAGATTCCTCCATTAGTAATGGTAAACGTTCCACCTTGAAGGTCCTCTATACTAATTTTTCCATCTCTAGCTTTTTGTCCTAACAAAGAAATGTTTTTCTCAATATCTGCAAAAGACATTTGATCTGTGTCTATTAAAACTGGAACCACTAGTCCTCTGTCTGTTCCAACGGCAATACTGATGTTATAATAGTTTTTATAAACAATTTCGTCACTTTGAATCTCTGCATTAACTGCTGGGTAATTTTTAAGACCAATCACACAAGCTTTAACAAAAAACGACATGAATCCTAACTTTGTTGAATATTTATTTTGAAAATCATCTTTGTAATTATTTCTCATAGAAATAATTTCTTGCATATTGACTTCGTTAAATGTGGTAAGCATTGCAGCGTTTTCTTGTGCTTCTTTTAATCTTTTTGCAATGGTCATACGCAATCTAGTCATTTTAATTCTTTCTTCCGGTCCATGAGCTAACTTTCTTTTGGAAGGTTCAGGATTAACTCCCATTAAACTCATTATATCTTCTTTAAGAACAACTCCATTTTTTCCTGTACCTTCAACTTCTTCCAGATTAACTTTTGATTCTGCTGCCATCTTTCTAGCTGCTGGAGAAAATGTTTTTGGCTTAGAAGAAATTTTTTTTTCCTTGCGTGCATCACCTAAAATCAAAGGTGAGTCATTGCTAAGCTTGCTTTCTTGAGTTTTTAAAATAAGTGGTTCTGTTTTTTCTTCTTCTTCATCTAAAACTAAAGGCTCAATCTTAACTTCTTTTTTAATCTCTTTCTTTTTTGGAGGTGAATATTTTATTTCGCTTTTATCTTTTGTTTTTTTAGACGTTGAAGCTTTTCCTATTATTCCAAGTATTGATCCAACATTAACAGTTTGACCTTCCTCAACTGTTATTTTTTCCAACATTCCGCTCGATGGCGAAGGAACTTCAATATTCACTTTGTCTGTCTCTAATTCTACTAAAGGTTCATCTGATAAAACTTTTTCACCTTTATTTTTAAGCCATTTCGATACAGTGGCTTCAGTAACAGATTCGCCTAATGATGGAACTAATATTTTTTCAGACATTAATTAAACTTTCCTAACACCTTTTCTAATATTTCATTTTGCTCTGCAAGATGTTTTTTAAGATATCCACTAGCAGGAGATGCTGCTGGTTTTCTGCCAATATATTCGATTTCTCTATTTTCTGCTTTTATATAATCTAAGCTCCATTGAATATAGTTTCTTGCAGTATTCCATGCTCCCATATTTTTGGGTTCCTCTTGACACCAGTAAAATTTTGATTTTTTTTTGAATCTTTTTAACTCTCGAGCAAGCGTTTTTACAGGAAAAGGATACAATTGCTCTATTCTTATAATGAATACCTCTTTATTTTTTATTTTTTCTCTAGCTTCTAAAAGATCAAAATAAATTTTTCCAGAACACATAACGACTTTTTTTATTTTTTTATCTTCATTGAGTTTGATTAAGCTATATTTTTTATAATCAGCATGATCGTTAAGTACTCTGTGAAATGAATTTTTTTTAGTAAAATCTTCTATGTTTGAGGTACATCTTTTATTTCTTAATAAAGATTTGGGTGTCATGATGATTAAAGGTTTTCTAAAATCTCTATGTATTTGTCTTCGCAAAGCATGAAAGTAATTTGCAGGGGTGGTGCAGTTTATAACTTGAATATTTTCTTGCGCACATAATTGTAAAAATCTTTCTAATCTAGCTGATGAATGCTCAGGTCCTTGTCCCTCATATCCGTGCGGTAACAGCATTACTAGGCCATTTGCTCTTGCCCATTTTCTTTCAGCTGAAGCTATGAACTGATCGATTATAACCTGGGCACCATTTGCAAAATCACCAAACTGAGCTTCCCAAACTACAAGGGTAGCGGGTTCTGATAAAGCATATCCGTATTCAAATCCAAGAACAGCCATTTCTGAAAGCAAGCTATCTATAATTTCATATCTTTTTTGATTTTTCGAAATATTGTTTAAAGGTATATATTTGTTTCCATTTACTTGATCTTTAAGCACTGAATGACGTTGGCTAAAAGTCCCTCTTGCAGAATCTTGTCCTGAAAGTCTAACAGGAAAACCTTCGTCCAACAAAGTCGCAAATGCAAGATGCTCTGCTGTGGCCCAATCAAATCCCTTTCCAGTGAGAAACATCTTCTTTTTGTTATCAAATATTTTTTTTATAGTTGGATGAGCATTAAAATTTTTTGGCATTGTCGTAATTTTTTCACCAATTTTTTTTATTTTTTCTAATGGTACTCCTGTAACTCCTCTTTTGTCTTTTCCTCTTTCAGGTTTATATCTTGACCACACTCCCTCGTACCATTCTAATTTAGGTTTGTATTCTTTTGCTGTTTTAAATTGTTCTTCAAGAAGATTTTTAAATTTAATTTTCATATTATTGAGTTCCTCTTGAGTAATAGTTCCTTCTTTAATTAATTTATTTGCATAAATATTAAGTGTTGATGGGTGTTGTCTAATTTTTCTATACATGGTTGGTTGGGTAAATGATGGTTCATCTCCCTCGTTATGACCAAAACGTCTATAACAAATCATATCTATTACAACATCTTTATTAAACTTTTGTCTATAATCAGTCGCAATTTTTGCGGAATGAACAACTGCTTCTGGGTCATCGCCATTTACATGCAGAATTGGAGCGTCAACCATTTTTGCTAAATCTGATGGATAGGGTGAAGATCGAGCAAATTTTGGGCTTGTAGTAAATCCTATTTGGTTATTAACAATTATATGTATTGTTCCTCCAGTATTGTGTCCTGGAAGTCCAGACATAGCAAAACACTCTGCAACAACACCTTGGGCAGCGAAAGCTGCGTCACCATGAATTAAAACTGGAACAACTTGTTTTCTTTTATAATCCTTGTGAAAAAACTGTTTTGCACGTGTTTGTCCCAACACTACTGGATTAACAGCTTCAAGGTGTGAAGGATTGTCAGTCAAAGAGACGTGCACTAAGTTGCCATCAAATTCTCTATTTGAAGAAGCTCCCAAATGATATTTTACGTCTCCAGTGGAATCAGAATTATAGGATGCATAATCTCCTGAAAATTCATTAAACATTCTTTTGTAAGACTTCTGCAATACATTGGCTAAAATATTTAGTCTACCTCTGTGTGGCTGCCCAATTTTTACTTCTTTAAAACCAAGATGTCCTCCTCTTTTTATTATTTGTTCTAGCGCTGGTATTAAGGCTTCGCCTCCATCAAGTCCAAATCTTTTTGTGCCAACAAATTTTACTGCTAAAAATTTTTCAAAACCTTCAGCTTGTATCAATTTATTTAAAATTGCTTTTTTTCCATTTTCAGTAAATTTTAATTGATTTTCTTTTTTTTCCATTCGTTCTCTAAACCAAATCTTTTCTACTGGATCAGAAATATGCATATATTCCACGCCAATAGTAGAACAATATATTTTTCTGAAAAATGTAAGAATATTATTAATAGTTGTATAACCTTTGTTCATGTAAGAACCTACATAGATTTTTTTGTTATAATCCTCTTTATTAAATCCATGATCTTGGGGATGTAAATCTTCAAGGTATTTTCTTTCCATCATTCCAAGAGGATCAAGATTTGCAATTAAGTGTCCTCTGATTCTGTATGCCCTAATTAGAGCTATTGCTTTTACAGATTTTTCTTTTTCTTTTTCGCTACTTTTTTCAGAAATTACGTTTTCTTTTATTATCTTTTTTTTTGAAATATCTTTTTTTAAACTAATATCTTTATTCAGTGACCAGCTTGGTCCTTGTAAATCTTTTAAAATAATTTCTTCGTTATCTTTAAGACCATCAAAAAATAAACGCCAATCTTCTGGTATTTTGTTAGGATCCGACAAATAATCAGAATAAAATTTTTTAATAAAAGAAGAATTGTTTCCAGCAAGAAATGAGGTTTTTTTGTAGGTATTGTTGTTCTCTGAGGACGACATTTTAAAAACTTATTTTAACACAATTTAGGAAAAATCAACCATTTAGTTTTTCATAAAGCGTTTTTCCAATATCTGCTGGTGACTTCGAAATAGTAATTCCAGCTGATTTCATCATCTCAATTTTATTTTCTGCACCACCTTTTCCCCCAGAAATTATTGCGCCAGCATGTCCCATGCGTTTTCCAGCTGGAGCTGTTAAACCCGCTATAAAACCAACTATGGGCTTTTTTGTTTTTGCTTTTTTTAAAAACTCAGAAGCATCTTCTTCTGCAGAACCTCCTATTTCACCAATCATAATTATAGATTTTGTTTCTTTATCTTTTAAAAACATTTCCAGACAATCTATAAAGTTTGTACCATTAATTGGGTCACCGCCAATTCCGATACATGTTGATTGACCCATACCATTAGCAGTAGTTTGTGCTACGGCTTCATAGGTTAATGTTCCTGATCTAGACACAATACCAACAGATCCTTTTTTATGAATATTGCCAGGCATAATTCCGATTTTACACTCATCGGGCGTTATGATTCCTGGACAATTTGGTCCGATTAACCTGCTTTTGGTTTTTAGTAACTTTTGTTTAACATTAATCATGTCAATAATTGGTATGCCTTCTGTAATACAAACTATTAATTCCATTTTTGCATCTATAGCCTCTATGATTGCTGAGGCTGCAAATTTTGGAGGAACATAAATCATAGTAGCATTTGCATTAGTTTTTTTTCTTGCTTCATCAACTGAATTAAAAACTGGCAAGTTTAAATGTTTTTGACCTCCTTTTTTTGGTGTGACACCTCCAACAAGTTGAGTTCCATATTTAATTGCTTGCTCCGAGTGGAAAGTTCCATGGGTACCAGTAAAACCTTGGCATATAAGTCTGGTATTTTTGTTTACTAAAATTGACATTTATTTTATTGCCTCAACAATCTTTTTCGCAGCATCGTTTAAATCTAAAGCTGATAATATTTTTAATCCTGATTTATCTAAAATTTCTTTTCCTTCTTTAAAATTTGTTCCTGCTAATCTAACAACTAAAGGAATTTTTAGATCTGATTTTTTTGCAGCATCCACCAATCCTTGTGCAAGCACATCACATCGCATTATTCCACCAAAAATATTAATTAAAATTCCTCTTACATTTTTATCAGAAAGAATTAATTTAAAAGCTGCAGTAACTTTTTCTTTCGAAGCTCCTCCACCTACATCTAAAAAGTTGGCTGGTTCTTGACCGTATAATTTTATTATATCCATTGTTGCCATAGCAAGACCTGCACCATTAACCATGCAGCCTATTGAGCCATTTAATTTAATATATGAAAGATCATGTTTGCTAGCCTCAATCTCAGCAGAATTTTCCTCGCTCAAATCTCTTAGTTTTAATATATCTGGATGTCTAAAAAGAGCATTATCATCAAAATTCATTTTAGCATCTAAGCAAATTAATTTTTCATCTTTGGTTATAATCAAAGGATTAATTTCTATTAAAGTTGCATCTTTCTCTTGTAAAATTTTAAATAATGACTTTGTTAATTTAGCAGCCTCTTTTTTTTGTTTTAATTTAAAATTGAAAGGTTTAATAATTTTTTCTATATCTGTCTCATCCAAAATATTTTTTAATTCAACTCTTGTTGTTGTTATCTTCTCAGGATTTTCTTTTGCAATTTTTTCTATATCCATTCCACCTTCAGTACTACTAATAAATGCAATTTTAGAACTTTCTCTATCTACAAGACACGAAAGGTATAATTCCTTTGAAATTTTTGATGCTTCCTCTATATAAAGTCTTTTGACTTCTTTTCCTCTAGGTCCTGTTTGATGAGTTTTTAAAATCTTACCCAACATCTCTTTTGATTCTTTTTCAAGATCTTCAATGCTTTTTACCAATTTTACACCTCCAGCCTTACCTCTGCCACCAGCATGGATTTGAGCCTTTAATACAAATTCTTTTGTTTTTAATTTACTAATTTTATCTTTAATTTCATCAAGGCTAAAAACTACAATTCCATTAGAAACTGGAGCTCCGTACAATTTTAACAATTCTTTGGCTTGGTGTTCGTGAATATTCATTATAAGATAAATTTATTTAACATAAAAAGAATTATTTTCATATTAACT
>MDTB01111475.1_pt1 | contig 12524 bp, 11 predicted proteins | sample 811161 | NCBI WGS metagenome assembly MDTB01 (sample SAMN05326650, study PRJNA326480) | marine metagenome | isolation source: seawater | place: Mediterranean Sea | collected 2009 | reverse complement strand
TAGGAAAGATGATACACGTAAGAGTTTACAAAAGAAGATTGCTATTGCTACTATCTTAGGTACATTACAATCTAAGCTTACTAACTTTCCTTATCTAAGAAAGGTATGGAAGAACAATACAGAAGAAGAAAGATTACTAGGTGTAAGTCTTACAGGTATCATGGATAGTCCATTGACTAATGGTAAAGAGATGGGATTACGTGAGAGATTAGATATCTTTAGGAAGGTAGCTGTTGATACCAACAAGAAGTATGCTGATCTATTAAACATTCCTCCATCTACTGCTATCACATGTGTCAAACCTAGTGGTACTGTATCACAGTTATGTGATTCGGCTAGTGGTATTCATGCTAGACACTCGCAATACTACATACGTACTGTACGTGGTGATAACAAAGACCCACTTACACAGTTTATGATTGATCAAGGTGTACCTAATGAGCCAGAGATTAACAAACCTAACGAGGTAACAGTATTTAGTTTTCCTATTAAGTCACCTGAAGGATCAGTAACTAGAGATCAGATGTCAGCTATAGAACAGTTGGAGATGTGGAGAATATATCAAGAACATTGGTGTGAACACAAGCCATCAGTTACAGTAACAGTACGTGAAGGTGAGTGGCTAGAGGTAGGTGCTTTTGTATTCAAACACTTTGTTGATATGTCAGGTGTGTCCTTCTTACCACACTCTGATCATGTTTATCAACAAGCACCTTATCAAGAGTGTTCAGAGAAAGAATATAATGATATGATAGCAAAGATGCCTACCAAAATAGATTGGTCAGCATTGAAAGAAGAAACCGATACTACTGCAGGTAGTCAATCACTTGCCTGTAGTGGGGATTCATGTGAACTTGTAGATATAGGAGCTTGATATGGGAAATAGATCTAAGAGAAACTTAGGAAAGTATGACGCACCATTGGTGATTCAATATAGGAAAGGCATGGATGATTTTCAGAAAGGTAGATTGTCTAATCCTTTCCATAAGGACACGATGCAATATCGTGAATGGAATAGGGGATTCAACAAAGCCTATTTCGATAGACTAAGAAAGGTAAAGAAGTATGAATCTAAAGGGAGTAAAAATATTGGAGAAGGAAGCAAACGCATGGACACAGAGAAAGCACAGTTCCATGCAACTTGACGATTACCAAGAGAATGCTAAGAAGACAGCCATCTACGCACCTGAACATAAGATCATGTACCCTGCATTAGGATTGGCAGGAGAAGCAGGTGAGGTAGCTAACAAGGTAAAAAAGATTATGAGAGATGGTGTACAGAATCTTCCTCCTGATTGGAAGCATCAGTTAGCTTCAGAGATTGGGGATGTTCTGTGGTATTGTGCATTACTAGCTGATGACTTGAGTACATCTCTAGGCACAATCGCTGCTCAGAATATTGAGAAGCTTGAGAGAAGGCAAAGTCTAGGTACGTTACAGGGTAGTGGAGATAAGCGTTAGGTTAATTTTTAGTAAGGCCTAATATCTCTGGTTTAATTTCAACTTCTTTTGCATAAGTTAATAGAAGTTCATAGTTATAGTCTTCACCTTCGGAAGGCCTACCTATTTTATCATTATACTTTGCATATGCTAATGATTTGGCAGTGTCAGACATTTGTTCAAAATCATATCTTTGTATTGGAGTTCCTTTAATGTTTGACGATATTTCTCTTGCAGTTTCTTTTGCTTCTGCTTTAACTCTACTTATTTCAAACTTTAATAGTTGTCTTTGTATTTCATTAGGTGCTAAACCTGAACCATCTAAGTCGTTATCTTTAAATATTTTTTCCCAATTCATTATTTTTTTATATGCATCACTTTTTACGTATGGTTCAATTTGATTTTGTATTGCTTCACCTATTAACGTAGAATACAAAGCATCTACTTGAGGATTTCTAGTTCTTCTATATACTGTAGATGGTAGAATTTTTAATCTTTCTAATTCTTTTTCAAACTCTGTTCGTTCACCTCGTTCTAAAACACCATACAACTGTCTAGTTAAAGGAGATACTCTTCTAATCTTTTCTCCTGTATTGGCTGATATAAGTGCATCAGGTGCTGAATATACATCTCTTCCTAAAGTATCTTCTATGTATTCAGAGATTGCATTATTTCCCGGTAGCCTTGCCAAAGTCTTATTAAGTATTAAAGAAAACATATTATCACTATTACTATCTCTTAGTATTCTTTCATCATCTTTAGCAATGAAAGTATTATATGGATCTTGAAGCACTGTAGCAGGAATAGTAAATGTACTAAGAATATTACCACCAAAATTAGCTGCCATCTTCTCTACTTTGTCAGGATCACCAGACATTAAATCTTCTATACCACTTTCAAGCATATATAAACCCATACCTGCTTTAAAGTTTGCTCCAGAAATAGCTTGTATACCTTCTGTAAATGTTTTTCTATTTTCAAAAGCAGGTTCATCTTTAATATATCTTGCTATTAAATCACCTACAAAAAGATAAGGAGCTGCAGGAAACATAGGTCTTAAATCAACAGTATTCCCATTAGATAATTTACCTTCGTACCATCTCTCACCTGCATTCTCTGACATACGTATAGCTGTTGCACCTACAAGTACACCCATACCAACTAAACCTTTAGATACTTGTTCATAGGACTGTACATATTCTTTAGAACCTTTACCTGTTATTGCACCTAAAGCTTCACCATACATTGCCATATTAAGTGGAGAGTATTCATACGTAAATTTCATAGCGTTCAACATAAAACGTGGAAAAGGTATAAATGATGTACCAAGAAAAGGAATAGCATGTACAGATTGAGTAATAAATTTAGCTGCAGAATTGTTAAAAGATCTTTGATAGGTAAAGTAAAGGGTATCATCTATAGCACTTTGTAAAGCTTTCTTACCATTTTCAGTTCCAAATACTTTATTAAAGTTTCCTTGTTTCATTATATTAATTAGATCAAAGTCTTCAGGTTTTACTTCTTTACCTTGCTTTAATGCATTTGAATACATTACATTAAGCTTTCTTTTAAGATTACCTGTGAGCGCAGCTTCTTTAAAAAAATTATCACTTAAAGTATTAAGAGCATTAACTTGTCTAGAGATACCATGTAGCCTACTAACTTTACCATTGGTAGCGTCTTGAATATCTACAAGTTCTCTAAATAATCTACTTGCTTCATTTCCAAAACCACTTTCTAACATATATCTTACAGCTTTTGATTCTTGTCTATTAACAAGACCCATACCTATAGCAAATACATCATCTAGTTGTTTTTTAAATCCACCTTCTATACCTTTACCTGTTATCAAACCTGCAATTGCATTATTTATTGTTTGTGTAAGTATGTCAAATCCAACTCTTGCATATCCAGAAACGGTATTACGAACTGTTGTACCTACTTGAGAGGTCATCATAGCAAGTCTAGCTTGGTCTAAAGATCTTGCTCCTTCATATAAAAAGTTTCTTGGGTTAGCATCTTTAGCTAACTTGTTTGATTTTTTTAATCCGTCTACAGCTTCTTTACTAAATCCAAATATATCAAAGTTAGCTACAGTATCTACACTGTCTATAAACTTATTTAAATTTTGTTTTTCTCTGCCTACAGTGGAAAGTAATCTACCTGCTTGTGATACTTCAGCCATAAATACATTTGCAATATCGTCAGTAGTTAGATTATATTTATTTAACATCTTTCCAAATTGATCTGCAACTTCAACATCACTATCACTCATTTTTCTTAGTTTACGTGCTAGTGCTTCTGTTATTCTTTCCTGTTTACCATCAATTGTTTTAAATACTGACTCACCTTTCTTTACATCTTTTTGTAATAGATCAGTTAAACTACCTACAATATTTTTAAATTTATCTTGAGTTATTTTTAAACCTAATCCATCATTAATATCAGCAGCTTTATATAAATTTTTTTCTCCTGTTATTTTAGTAATAACTTTCTCTCCTTTAACAACTAGATTAGTCGTTAGAGGTGCGAGTGAAGGATCAGCTTCAACTAGTTTATTAGCTATGTTACTGAAAACAGCTTTCTGTTCTTTGGTCTTTACTAATTTATCTACATTATCATTGGCTTTTTTGTTTGCTTTCTGTATGGCTTTTTGAGATATTTCAATTAAGTTTTTACTCTTTTTTTCAAAACCATAAATAAATCCTTCTTTTGCTACTACAGGAATAATCGCTGCAGGTGTAGCACTTAAAACAAAAGAAGCAGTTGTCTGTAATCCTGAATATTCCTTTTGTATATCTGCTTCCATTAAAGTTTTTTGAGCAGCTACGTCTTGAGCTACTCCACCCAAACCTTCTACAGCAGCAGTGGTTGCAATTCTTTTAGCACGTGAACTAGTTATACTGTTTAGTAAACGAGAAATTAAAAGCTTATTAGCTTGCACTACACCTTGACCTGCTACCTTACCACCACCCGGAAGTAATAATCCTGCATAGGTTGAAGGTGCTGTCAATAATCCTTGAATATAATCCAGAGTTGCACCCGGTGCAGCACCTTTTTCAAATAAAGTTGGTAATGATTCATACGCATTGTACAATAGTTTATAATCATTTAATTGTGATTCTCTTCCATCTGTATTTAAACCACTAACATAACCATAGTCACGTGCAGCTGTCATTTCATTTACATCAAAAGATCTAAAGTGTTCTATAACCTCTTCTAATGCATCTTGCTCATTTATTTGATCAAATCCTAGTCGATCATTTGCAAATCTTTGAGCTGCATTTAATACCATTGTGTTTTCTTTTAAACTATCATACGTTTGATCATCTTCTTTTAAACTTTCAATTGTGTCCAATTTTAATTGTTTATCTTCATCTCTCTCAATAGAATTGAATTGACGTTGTGATACTGCATCAACTACTAACTCTGGAGTCGTAGCCTTTTTTTGATATTCTTCATTAGCAAACGTATATGCTTCATAATCTGACAATGGATTGTCTGAATCAACTCTATATTTTCTTTCACCTATAGTTACTTCATATGATGGCATTAATTTTCCTTTAAATTATTTTATTTCTATTACACCTACGTTAGGTGGTAAATTTGTTCCAGTAGGAACAGGAGTAGTATATTTAGTACCACCTGTTTCTGTTATATTTAACTCACCAAAGTATTGATAACCTGCTAACAACCTTCTTCTTAATTTTGGATCAAAAACTTTTGCCGCATCTAAAGAATCATTAAGTACTTTTAATCCTTGATTACTCATAAATTCTACATACTCTTTACCTGAAGCAGTTGTCATACCATTAGCAGAAATCGTTTTTACTTGTTGAGGAATGCCATTATTAGTTGCTATTGCGTTACTAAGTTGAGTTGCCATAATTGCCTGTACATCCTTTATCTCCTTAAGATTCATACCTGAACTATCTCCTAAACTTTCTAAATCTTTTTGAGTTTCAAACCAATTTAGAGCCTGTGTTTTTTGTTCAGGATTACCTTGATTAAGCATAATTCTGTAATTGTTTTCCATAGTTTCTGGATCTGGTGTCTTTAGAATAGGATTAATATCACCCTCTTTTATAAAACTAGCACCTGTATGTGCCATATTAGCTGCCTGTCCAGTATAATAAAGCAGTTGTTCAGCATCATACCTATCCATAAGAGAAGCTGCCATATCTGCATCTCCATTTACTAATGGCATAACTCTTTTTAATAATAAAGCTTTTTCTTTTCTTTTAGCTGATGCTTCTGCCACAGCAGCTCTACGTGCAGCAGCATTCTCTCTAATTTCTGTTAGTCTTTTTTCTAACTTTATTTTATTATCTATTGCTATTTGCTCATCTTTGCGTTGAGAATAACGCCTTGCCATTCCTTGTGCTAAAAATAATAACATTACATTTCTCCTCTTGACATTAATCCTCTACCTTGTTGTTCAGGTTCTTCTGGTTGTTGCTCTTGTTCAGTTCTTCCAGACATACCTCGTAAGTTTACTTCCTCAGGTATAGCTAATCGTTCTTTGTATTCAGCCATTGCATCTTGAGCAGCTAAACTATTTATAAAGCTATCATCTTCTTCATCTTCATCACCTACATTATATTCAATACCTGCTTCTTCACATAAGTATTCTAACAATTCCACAATGTAAGGTATAGCTAACACACCTGTGTCAATACTATGCGTACCTTCCATGACAGAACTTAACATCATTGTTTCTGCAATAGTTGCTAAGTCTACTCCCTGTTCTATAACAGTTAATATTTTAGTTATAACCTTTGTATTTAGTAAGTTTTCTGTGTAATGATTTAATACATCGGTAATATCGCTATACTTTGATGGTCTTTGCCACGGCCTTTCGCCTAACTCTGCAGTTAACATTTCTCCCGGAATAGGAGCATTAAAATCTTGCAATTGATTTGGATCTAATCTTGGCATTATTGAACTCCTTTTAATGCATCTTTTTGACTACGTAGTATTTCAATATAATTTCTTACAATATCTGTCGGTTCTTCTGGCTCTTCTTTTTTAGGCTGTGTTTGACCTGACATAAAACCTTTGCCATGTCTACTTGCATATTTTTTTATTCCTTTAGGTTTGCCTTCTTTCTCTTGCTTGCGAAAGTTTTTTATTATTGTTTTAGCAAATTCACCACTCATATTATTCTCCTTACTTAAAAAATTATATCCCATAAAGCTGTACCAATATCCAATAAAGCATTTCGATTAGCACCTGCCTTATCTAAAGCTGCTTTACCTTCTATTTCCATTTTAGTTCTGGCAAGCTCTGTTAGTCTTTCTATTTTACTTTCACTAGATCTCCAAGCACGTTCCATCGAATCACCATACTGTTGCCATATCTGTTGATATGCCATCGTAGACATACCAATCAAAGCTTGTGCATTTAACTCATTAGCTCTATTATTTGCAGCAGTATCAGCTGTAGCAATTTGTCTTCTCCACTGTGTATTACTTTGAGCTATAATCATTTGATTCTGCGCATTAAACTGATCTCTTTGATTTTGTATATTTGTGTTAAACTGCGACATAGCATTCTCTTGACCTGCATTAAACTGTGACATAGCATTACTTTGAGAAGCATTAAACTGTTGTACTTGTGTACCTAAGTTATCATAAAATTGATTCATTTGATTTTCACTTTGTGCATTAAATTGCTTTGAAGCATTTTGTGCTGCAGTATCACTCATAATACTATTAACAGCAGCCTGTGATTTAAACATAGATGTTTGTTGTCTATTATTTAAGTTAGCCATATCAACAGCTAAAAAGTTTTGTGCATTCTGCACATTAGCTTGCTGTCTGTTATTTAAATTAGCCATATCAAGATTAGCAACTGCTGCTGCTTCAGCCATAACTAAAGCTTGTCTATTTGATAAGTTTTGTAAATTCATTGTATTAGCTATACGACTATTCTCTAAAGCTATTTGTTGCTCTGCTGTAAAATTCATATTAGCAACATCAGAAACTTTAGATGCATTTACAACTTTAGCTTGAAACTTTTGATCAAACTCTTGACCCATAAACTTAGCACGTTGTTCTGCTGCTAACATAGCACGTTGTTGTCTATTACTTAAATTTTGTGATTCAAATTTAGAAAAGGTTGCAGCATCTATACTTGCTAAGTCAATAGACTTTTCTAACATAGCTTGCATAGCAGCCTGTGTAGCATTTGATCCTGATACACCTTGCGCAGCCATCTGATTAACAACAGATCGCATTGCACCTGCAGCCCATTTAGGAACATTACCATCCTCAAAGTCCTTCATGTACTCTGCCATTTGACCTCGCATGGTAGCTTTTTCTGAAGGTTCACCTTGCGCAGCTTTTATATCTTCAGTAAATTCTGCTGCCTCACTAGCATCAGCTACAGCTTCTACCTTTTCCTCTTCAGATAACTTTCTTTCTCTGCCACTAGTTTTAAGATCATCCATCTTAATACCTTCACCTTGTTCTGCTTCAAGGTCAGCTACAGAAGATTCATCCTCTTGTGCAGCATCAATAGTATCAATACTTTTTTTATCTAATTCTTCTGCTTCTGTTTTATCTAACTCTTTATCTACCTCATCTTTACTCTTAGTAGCATCATATGTAGCACCTGCTTTTCTTCTTGGTGCAGAAACATCATCTGCTTGTCCTGCTGTTTTAACTCTTGCTTGTGGATCAGAGCCTTTAAGTTGTCCAGTTCCTTCTCTAATTTCTTGAGATGCTTTATCATAATCAATCTCTTCAGCATCAACTCTTTGATCTCCTTTTAACTGAGGATCTTTTGCCATATCCTGCATGTCTTTTTCAATAGGACTAACTTCAGCAGGTGGAGTAGGTTTAGGAGTAGGAGTAGGTTTAGGTGGTGGTCTATCTCTCATTGTCACTTCGTAAGGGCTGTCTTCAAAAGCCGTAAAAGTGTCATTCTCAGTAGTTTCATCTTTATATTCTTTAGGAGGTAAATTATCTCCTGCATATGGACTATCACCTTGTTCTCCCGGTAAAAATGGTGGAGCTTGAGGAGGTAAATTATCTCCTGCATATGGACTATCACCTTGCTGTCCCGGTAAAAATGGTTTTTCTGTAGCACCACCTGCCTGTGCGTATAGCATACCACCTTTAGCAGCTTTGTATAATTTTTTTGCTTTGTCGTAATATCTATTTACTAAATGTTGTTTTGCAGGATCGCTTGCTAAAAACTCTTTTAGATTAGCCATATCTCCTTTGAATCCTAAATGATCTGCAATCTTTTTCATTCCTTCAGGAGATATTTTCATTACTGTTTTCTTTGCCATTTATTTAATCCTTACTTAATACTTTATCTAGTTTATCTTCTAATCTATGTAATGCATCCATCACTTGACTAAGATCATCACGCATTTCTTTACGTGTTACGTATTCTTCTCTTGTTTTATTTAGTAGTATATCAATACGTTTAACTTCCTGTATAAGTCCTCTAAATGCCCATACAGCAGGAGCTATCACAAGTGTCAATATAATATTCCAAAACATCCACATACTAATTTCCATTGTCTACTCCTGAACTGATTTTAAATACCATACAAGCCAACCTAATCCTATAATTGTACACACAAGAAAGAATATGAATATAACTTCAATACATCTGTCTTTAAATTCTTGCCTTTTGTATAATTGCTCTTGCCTAGCTTTTCTAATCTTACCTTCCATTGCAATTAAATCATCCCAAGCTTTGTGTCCATGAGAGAACTGTATGAAAGTTTTAAGTTCATATCTCTGTTCTTCTAATTTCTTTTTAGCAGCAAATGCTTCTAGTGCTTCTTGTTCAACTGATCCAAATACTTTACGAAAGATAGGTGGATTCTTAGCTGACTTTTCTTTTTGTTCTATATCAGACACAGCACTCATCCACTTTGAAAGATCACCACTCATTTGCTGTATATCACGACCTGCTTGAAATGCTTTTTTTAGACCTGCAAATGCTGTACTCGCTGTGGTCAAACAAGCACCAATTGTGATTGGATCAAACATTAGGATGGCTTAGTTGGCCACGTTATATTGTGTATATCTGATGCTTTTGTTATATCACGTAGCTGTTGTCTATAGGTTCGCCACGCAGAAGGATCACCACTAGAATCTTCAAGTTTATGTATCTGCCAATCTGCTTCTGATAAAAGTGCTTCTCTCTTAAATCTTACACTACTCATTTCCATACTGTCTAAATTAGCTTGATATTCAGCGTCTTGTTCTGACTTTGTTTTACCACCATCTATATCAGCAAAACGATCTTGTTCTTTCCATTTATAAACCCAAATATTATCACTGTTCTTTTCAACACCATCTCTAACAACAATCTTTGTTGATGCTGACGGATTAGGTGCAGAAGAGGATAACACCGATTCGTAACCTAAATCTGTAAGTATTGCTGTTGTTAAAGCTCCTTTTGGAAAAGACGTATTAGGATTGTCTGCTTTAATTTCTTTTTCAGTTTTAACTGTTCCATTAGAATGTCTAAATTCTGCCATTGTTTTTCCTCTCTTTATTCAGCTATAGCATAAAATATATATTCACTATTTAGTGCGTTAGTTGCTGTTTGATTTGCAGGAACTTTAAATCCACTTGATACAGGATTAATGTAATCTACAGCACTACTTCTACCTGCATTTGTTTGTATTTTTAAATACCTATCATTAGCACCTGCACCAAAATCAAGTTCAGTTCCATTATCAAACCATAACCAATCACCTGTTCCATCCTTATATTTTATAATTAAAAACTTTGTTCCATTTGTAAAACCACAATCAATTGTCTGTTCACTTGAACCTGTACCTGTATAACTACCTACTTTTGCAATACCTGCAACTGTAGCAAAAAACCAATGGATATAATAATTATCTGTTGTGTTAGTATTTGAGTTAGCCTGTGGTATAGTATACGATGTTGCTAAGACATTAGTTATGTGATTATCTTCAACTTCACCTCCTGCATTGTTTAACCTTAGATAATATCCACTACCTGTAAGATCTTTGTGATATACTAAAAAATCTGTACTACCTGCTGAAATGTTTTTAGTCCAAATCATTTCTGGAGTTGTTCCTAAATAGTGATTAAAGGCAGTACCATTTGTACCTGTGCCACGCCTTGTGGTCATATCAAATAGTTTTTTCTTTCTTCTCCACATCCAAGATATTAATTCAGCATCTACACTATTTCCTGTTCCTCTACCAAACCATCCATTATTTGTACCTGTAATACAACCACTAAAATCAAATCCATAATCGGGTTGGTGGCCAGCAAAAGCACCGGGACTAATAAATGAAACTGTAGACCTGTTTGTAAGTCTAGTTGCAGTAAGCCAATTTGAGGTACTTGAATGATTTTTTGTAACTCCCCAATCTACTCTTCCTGTTGAAGAATGAAACATAGGTGCTACACTTATAGCATCTGCTGTTACTGCAGTTTGCGTATGATCTAAATCAAAAAATTCTGATCTACTTGTTGCTTCTTCATAATCATGTCTAATTGCCATCCACCAATAATAACGACTACTAGCATTAAATTTTTGATCACTTGATTGCGCCATTATAACAGGTAAACCAAGAGTACTGGTACTAACTAAAGGAGACCATCTATTAAGATTACCATAATGAGATTCAACGGCTGTAGTATTTATTTCTAAAAGATGTGGATAATGAGGATCACCTGATGGTGTATGAGGCCAACCTCTTGTAGTATCATAGATATTCCACGGATCATTATGACTCCAATTCCTATGCATAGAAAATTGAGGTTCAAATCCTACATTTTGTTCATTAAATGTTGCATTATCTCCTGTATAAGTTCCAAATTTAATAATATCTTGATCTTCATCTGGGCCAAATGCTCCAGAACCATTTACATGATTTGCCCAAATATAAGCTACATATGTATCGCCATTTTTATTAACAGCATCACCATTTCCAATAGTAAATTCTGTGGTTTCATTAGTTGTACCTAGAGGACTAGTAATAGTATTACCAGTTCCCGGAGTATATTCATCTTGCGATGAATTACTATGAGCAAGTGGTGAATTAAAAGACATGACACCTGATACACCATAAGTCCACACAATCCAATCTTCAGCTCTATCTCTATTTTTTATAGCAATCATTCCCGGTGAACCGTTTAATGAGTGAGTTATAGTTCTACTATTATTTCCATCCCCAGTCCATGTTGCAATTGCAAAAAAATTAGCACATTCTCTAAAAGTCCAAGCTGCATATCTCATACCATGATTATTATCAGCGTTGTCATTTCCTTTAATTGTAAATCCATTATTATTAAAAGCACTAACTCCTTCATCTGCACTTGTAAGATCTTGTTCTCCACCTGAAGAATCACAAGAAAGATATTTATGTGCGCCACGACTTGTATCATACAAACGATGTGACTCGGTTAAATTTCTAGACTTAATCCAAACTAAACCACCTTTTGTTAAATCAACACCATTGTTAATTGTTTGAGCAGTATTTGTTCCTGTATACAGATCTGCACTAAAAACATCTCGCACAAGTGTAGGACCTGCTGAACCTGCTGCAGCTTGACGTAATCTTCTTGAAAGTTGTGACATTAATTATTCCTTATTATTAAGATGATGTTCCACCTGAACCACTTAGGTTAGCTCCTGCTAAGAAACCATAATAGTTAGATCCTGCATCATGTGTAAAAAATGTAAATACATCTACACTAGAAGCTGTACCTGTAAGGTCTGGTGCTGAACCACCTGCCCATCTAACTGTTGATGGCCATGTTAAAGTACGACTACCTGTGCCATCTTGTGTTACTTTTAAAGTAAAACCATATGCTAATGTATTTGCAGGTGGACTGCCAAAAGTAAAAGTAATATTATGTCCTGCAGTAACTAAAAATACATTACCTAATTCAAAGTTAATAGCTACTGTAGATGCTGATGTTAAAGTTGCATGTGTTTCATTATAAGACTTAGCTGTTAACTCTTCACTTAGAATAACATCTCCATTGGCATCTGCTGTAACAGCTTTACTAGCCTGTGATGTACCTAATGTTGTTACATCAACGTAGTTTAATTCTGTAGCTGTAGCTGTT
>MDTB01043402.1_pt1 | contig 12525 bp, 6 predicted proteins | sample 811161 | NCBI WGS metagenome assembly MDTB01 (sample SAMN05326650, study PRJNA326480) | marine metagenome | isolation source: seawater | place: Mediterranean Sea | collected 2009 | reverse complement strand
TTTCGCCAAGGTGCAGAGGTAACGATGGTCAGCGAGGTTGCTTCACCTTCGATGTGACGCTCAGCGACACTGCGTACCTTGCGTGCTTGTTCGAGAAGATCACGAAGGAGAGCCTCACCGTCGAGAAGTGCTTGGTCCTGCTCACTGAGGGGCGTATTCTCGCTCATGACGTGGCCTGCAAGGAGGCCTTCTCCACCAAGCATTGCCCACCAATCTTCTGCGAGGTGCGGTGTAGCAATGGCGATCATATGCGTCCATGCGTCGAGCAGTTCTCGACCGACGTGGGCGCTCCCACCACCGCGTCGGACGTACCAGTTGATGTCCTTGACCATATCGTAATGCGAGCATTCAACCGCTCTACGCAGGTCGTATTGGTCCATGGCATCCGACCATTGTTGCAGACGCTGCCGTAGTCGTGCGAGCATCCATGCGTCGATGGAATGAGCAGGTTTGTCCCAACCCAAGAGCATGTCCGGCATTGTTTGCAATTGTTGCATAACTCGGTGGTTTGCTTCAACAGCTGAGTCGGACCAATCCATACCTGCTGTCGGATTTGCAGCGAAGAGAATGAACAGTCGAACGGTATCCGCTCCAAATTGCTCGATCATCTGTTCAGGTGAGACCGTGTTCCCAAGCGACTTACTCATCTTTGCGGAGCGTTCACCGAGTGGGGAATCGCAGTGGGGGCATGGTGACCCCCAATGGTCAACGGAGAGTGTAACAGAGCATGTCTCACAGAATGGCGCACTCTTGTTGACCATGCCTTGACAAAGAAGTTCGTTGAACGGTTCGTCGATGGAGTGAAATCCGAGGTCTCGAAGTGCCTTGGTGTAGAATCGAGCGTAAATCAAATGCATCTGCGCATGTTCAATTCCTCCACAATAAAAGTCAACGTTCATCCAATAATCTGCAATGTCTGAATCGTACCATCGCTCAAGGTTGTTCGCATCTGTGTACCGTAGGAAGTACCAGGATGAATCGACAAAGGTATCCATTGTGTCGGTTTCCCTTCGTGCAGGTTTTCCACACTTGGGACAGTCAACATTGAGGAAGGATTCTGAGGTTTCGAGCGGATTCCCTTTCCCATCAAAAACAACGTCGCGTGGGAGCTCAACAGGCAACTGATCTTCAGGGACTGGGACTGCTCCACAGTCTTCACAATGGATGATTGGAATTGGTGTACCCCAGTAGCGTTGACGACTAATCAACCAAGGCCGAATCTTCCAGTTGATTTGCCTGTCACCCTTTCCAGCCTCCTCGAGGGCGTCGATGACACTGGCACGAGCATCATCACCGAATTCCCCATCAAAACCCTCGAGCCCTGAGTTCACCATGTAGCCATCTTCGGTAAATGCAGTTTCAAGTGCATCGATGGCATCATCCTCTTTGGTTTCAATCAACACTCGTTTAATGGGCAAACCATAGGTTTGTGCAAAGTCAAAATCGCGCTCGTCATGTCCAGGAACGGCCATCACAGCTCCTGTTCCGTAGGTTGCAAGAACAAAGTTTCCGGCCCATATTGGAATCTTTTCTCCGGTCAGTGGATGAATTGCGAATCGACCCAATGACACTCCTTCCTTTTTGTTGAGATTCTTGATCCGATCAAATTCACTCATGTTGGCGTACACATCGTGCATCGCTTTCCAGTCCGCCTCATATTGTGTCCCTTTGACCAATTGCTCTGCAAGCGGATGTTCAGGTGCAAGGGTGACAAAGGTGACGCCGAAGAGTGTATCAGGACGGGTTGTGAACACACGGATTACTTCATCGCTTCCATCAATTCCAAACTCGATTTCTGCTCCTTCCGAGCGGCCGAGCCAGTCTTCTTGCATCAATCGAACGCTTTCTGGGAATTCGATGGTATCCAATCCATCCAACAATTGCTGAGCATACTTCGTGATGTCGATGAACCATTGGCTCATGTCCTTCTGGCGAACAGGCCCATTGCATCGCCAACAGCGTCCAGCCTTGACTTGTTCATTTGCGAGAACCGTTGAACAGGATTTGCACCAATTGACGGGAGCAAATTCACGATATGCAAGCCCAGACTTGAAAAACCGTGTAAAGAACAGTTGGTTCCACTTGTAATAATTCGGGTCGTGGCTTTTGAGCATACGACTCCAATCGTATGAGAATCCCATACGCTTGATCTGTTGTGTAATGGAGGCCATGTTCTTCTCTGTAATATCGTGAGGGTGACCTCCTTCTGCAATGGCGGCATTCTCTGCAGGCATTCCGAACGAGTCAAAACCCATCGGGTAGAGAACGTTGAATCCCTTCATTCGCTTGTATCGGGCGACTGCATCACCAATTGAATAGTTCCGAACGTGGCCCATGTGCATTTTTCCAGACGGGTAAGGATACATTTCCAAACAGTAGAATTTTGGTTTGGATACATCATCAACGGAGGCAAAAACGTTGGCATCTTTCCATGCCTGCTGCCATGCAACTTCATCCGTCGTCTTCATCTCATCCGATATGTCGACACGTCCTACGCTAACATCGCCTCAAAGCCTTCCTTCTTCAATCCACCTCAGCAAATTGGATTCAGAGGCTCATCTCGTTCTTCAGATAAGCATCGCTGGTCTCAAGAAGGAACATGGCCTCTTTTGTCAACTTGTATCGGTTTCGCATACCCATGCGTCGACCTTCGATAAGACCGTACTTCTCCAACGTGCGCAAGTGATGTGAGATTAGTTGCTGTGACTTATCGAGCCGCTTTGCAAGCTCAGCCTGCGTTGGGAAATCACCCATTTGGCTATCATGGTCGAGTAAAACCAGGATTTTACCCTGCAACGAAAGTGGATCAGGAGCAAGGATTGGAACTGGAAGAGCATCATCTTCCAGCAATGGATGAAGGGTGTTGGTCAATGGGTAGTACCGTACAAGACGGCCGTCTTTTCGTCGCCAGATGCTCTCTTCCTGTTCGAGAATCCGTAAATGGTGGGAAAGTTGCCCGTTGCTCATTTCCAAAGCAGAGAGAAGGGCTCGGAAATGACAGCCAGGATTCGCAGTCAAGTATCCCAACAAACGTCCACGTTGGAAGCGTCCATCACTTGTTTCCGAGGTTCTTCCAATGAATCCGAGGAGCCACAATCCTGTGAGGGTTGTTGAAATGCGAATCGCTTCATTGTTGAAGGCTGCAAACCCTAGCATGGATAATATTGCACTGACCGTCAGAACAGTGACGGCTTGCGGAGCCCAGTCGGGGAGAACCTCCTCCTCCTGCGCATCAACCTCAACTGCAGCTGATTCCTCAACTTCTGGTTCCTCTTCAATCAGCGGTGTTTCTTGTACGACCGCAACGAGGGCATAGCTTTCGGCTGTGAACCGAGCGCAGGCTGCTGTAGCATCTGCTGGTTGTGCATCGTAAACACCGGATGTCCCATGTTCAGGCGACCACGAAGCCTGTAAAGAATCAGCGAGCATATGAATTGTACCCGCATCGTCCTCCAACATCCAACATGCACCATCTGAAGTCAAGACGCTGCTCCATGTACCATCGATTTGCAATATTGCAATTTCTTCTGAGATTTCGTCATTGACGACGTCTTCTTGCGAGACATCTATCTGTAACGGCCATGAGAATTCTTGCTCAAGGACAAGGTCTTGATCGGTTGCCAAGTTGATGAAAACACGGTAATCTACCTCCTGATAATCAAGGGAATTCAAATCGCTAAGAGTGAATTCAAGAACATCATTGGGCGCAAGACGGAGCGCTTGGTCGATGCGTTCGTTGTCGTTGCATAGGACGTTCTTTTCGATGACCTTCTCGGTAGTCTCGAGGTTCCATAACTGGATGGAGGCTTTGCAAATGTCAATCCATTGGATGTCGGTTTGTCCTGCTGTTCCAATCACCTGAAGTTCGAACAAAGGATTGTTGTCGCCGTCAACACCAATCGATAAGGAGGGGAGTGGAGCGGAGCCTGTTCCACAGTTTGCTGACTGCACACGGCGGAAATCAACATTGATGGAGGATGCATATCCAAACTCAGGTACTTCAGCAACGAGAACGTAGTCGCCGCTTGGCATTGAACATCCAACTTGATCGACAAATGCCCAGGATTGCAGCGGGAAAGTGCTCTGCGACGAAGCACCGACGACGACATCAAGTTCCGCATCACGACAGTTGGCTTGGTTGAGGGAATCGTAGGCAACGCCGTTCGCATCCACGATCCAATAGGTTGCTCGACACGTGTTGGTAAAGCGGAGGAGCTCATTTTCTGCACCATCGTTTGTAAGCGTAAGGGAGCCGTCGAAAAGTTCACCCTGGGCGTAGGTGGTTGAGAGTGTGTTGATGTTTGCTGTGAGTGGCACAGGTTGGACTTCACGGTCTTCGACTGTGAAATCATAGGTGCCGAGAACAAGTCCATCCGGAGTCTGAATCGTCAACGAAGCATCGCCTGCAAATGCAGGCTGAATCATTGTGTGTCCGAGTGAAACAACGGCGAATGGTTCGAGGATTGACGCCCCAGCGTCGCAGGCTGGGCCAAGGTGTGCGCCTTCAAAGTCAAGCAAAAGTTGGCAATCCTTGAGAGAAGTCAAATCGATTGTCTGCGAAGTTGGATTGTGCAGTTCGTATGTGACCACGAAAGGTTCCCCAACTTCAAGGAGGCTACTGCGGTGCACAACGGTTGTTGTTATCGATAATTCAGATGGGATGTTGGCGTTTTGCTGGACCAGAATTTCGGTTGTAGCCATCAAACCAGAGCCAGCGAGTTCAACGCTGATGGAGTAGATTCCAGGCGGAACAGGTGAGCCATCTGCATCGGTCAAATCCCAGCGATGCTCGTCAAGTGCGGTTGTCCCCGCTCCGATGTCAAGACCACGACTCTGTCCGCGACAACCAATGCTTTCGTCGATGAGAGGTTCACCCTCTGAATTTGCAATGCGTAGAATCGTTCCACAGGAAGGGTCCTCGTTGATCGAGGTCGCCTCTCCGTCGTTGTGAATCGATGATGCCAAAACGAGGGTATCGCCCGCACCATACCACGGTTTCAGGTTGGCATCGGTCACCTCGATTTCAAGGCGAACAGCATCGCCTTCTTCAGCACTTACTGGAACGAGGAGGACGAGGAGTATCACCATCGATGATGCAACAAAACGACGCATACGCACCTCTCCCATGAAACTGGAAAGTCTTCATTGGATTAAAGGGCAACGGTACAAACCTTGCGTAAATCAATCGAGGTCAAGCATTGTTGGAATCGAAGCCTGCAAAGCTTGTTCTTGTTGAATTTCGTGTTGTTTCCATGCGGGAAGAGATGCTGGATCAACCCAGCCAAGTTCCCTTGCTTTGTCGAATTCGCCATTGGAAACGTAGTAGTTGATCCATTGTTCACGACGCTCTTCTTCATCCATGAATTGCTCTTCAGCCTTGCGTTCGAGGGCACGTTCTCGCATCATCTTTTTGCGACTTGCTTGGCGAGCGAGCATGGCTACAAGGATTGCCGCAAGCATGAACGTAATGATTCCACCCATGGCATAGAGCATGACGTTCGAGGACTCTGCTTCGAGTTCTACAACAGTCCCCTCATCAGCAGATTTGTTTGGATCTTCTGTGATTGAACATTCGACTTGCCCAGGAATGCCCGTGGAGATTTCAGGATCCCATTTGCAAGGATCGTTGAGGTCCGACATTCCGTCACTATCGCTGTCAGGGCATCCGAATCGATCGATTGTTGAGGTTCCATACTCGTTTCGACACTCGTCGGGCCGGTAAGCACCGTTGGTGAAGTTGTTTCCGTAACCATCCCCATCGTTGTCATCCTGCTGCGTTTTTCGCAGCGGGAATGCATCTGGAGCAATACCTGTTGCATTATCACCTCGTCCATCGCAATCGATGTCTGAGGATTGCGTAACGTCGTTCGGGAAAGCATCTCCAATGTGCTCACAGAGTTCGATCATCAATCCAGGGTTCTCCTCGTCAATCACCGTCTTGTTGACGCTCTGGTAATTGTCACCGACCCCATCGCCGTCTTTATCGCACCATTGGAGCGGATCGTTGGGGAATGCATCAGCGCCGGTACAATCAGGCTCTGCAACGAAGTCTCCGAACGGGTCGGCATGGCCATCGCCATCGGTATCAGGACACCCTTGGACTCCGTTTTCGGTGCTCTCTCCGTATACGTCGATGCACTCATCGCCGTCTGTAAATTGCACGTTGTCTCCGTAACCATCCCCATCTTGATCCTCCCACTGAAGCGGTTGATTCGGGAATGCGTCCTCAGGGTCGGTGTATCCGTCACCATCGGAGTCCGGGCATCCACGAGAAGACGCTGCGATTGATTCGCCATAGGTTTGCGGACACACGTCGGAATTCCCTTCGGAGATTCCATCGCCATCGTTGTCAACAAAATTGTCGCCAAAGCCATCGTTGTCAGCATCGGACCATTGTGTTGGGTCGTTGGGGAATCGATCGCCGTTGTTTCCGCCAGGGTTGTCCCCGTAACCATCACCGTCGACATCACGCCACTGAGAAGCATCATTGGGGAAGAAGTCAGGGTTGTTTCCGTCAGGATTGTCCCCGTAGTTATCTCCATCAGAGTCTTCCCACTGGGTGCCGTCATCAGGGAATGGATCGCCTGTGTTGGAATAGCCATCACCGTCACGATCAGGGCATCCCTTCTGGTCCTCAGTCGAGGAACCTGCTTGGTTTGGACAATCGTCTGCATCGTTTCCGTCGGTATTGCTACCAAATCCATCGTTGTCTTCATCGCACCACTGTGTTGGGTCGATTGGGAATGCGTCAGCCCCGTAACAATCCGTCTTGGCTGGCCAATTGGCGGTTGGGTCGGAATAGCCGTCACCGTCTGTGTCGAGGCAACCGAGACGGTCGTAGGTTGAATTGCCCCAAATGGTTGGACATCCATCGGCACGATCACTCATCTGCTCATCGCCAACCCAATCGCCATCGGTATCACGCCATTGGGTTCGATCAAGCGGGAAGACGTCTATGTTCTGTGCTCCAGAAATAATCACGCCGGGCCATTCAGGCGCTCTGTATTGATTCCACGAAATATCCTCGTAGTTGTCTCCATATCCATCGCCATCGGTGTCATTCCATTGTGTTGAATCGGTTGGGAATGCATCGCCACGTTGGTTGATGTGAAGTTGATTGGATGCGATGTCGTACAGGTAATTGTCACCGAACCCGTCGCTGTCTGCATCGACCCATTGCTCTTTGTTGCTCGGGGCCCAATCGTTCTCATCGGAGTAGCCGTCACCATCGACATCTGGGCAACCTAATCGGTCCATGGTTGAATTTCCAAACACGAGTGGACAGGAATCAGGGTTGAGTGCTGGAGCGGGGTTGTCGCCGTACCCATCCGAATCCGAGTCTTCCCATTGTGAGCCGTCGTCCGGGAATTCGTCGACCTTTCCATCGCCTTGATCGGTGGTGTTCCAACCATCGTTATCAGGGTCAAGGTCGCTCTTCCAGATGTAGAACCCTTCGTCGTTTCGACCGAATGCTTGGGCGATGTATGTGCCGTCAGGTGACCATGATACGCCGTTGTTTTGGCCGCATTGATTGCTGTTCCCTGTTCCAGAGCACCCTCCAGGCCGACTTTGTGCGAAGCTGTCGATTGAATTTCCGCTTGAAATTTCGTAAATCTTTGCAGTAGCTCCGTCAGCAGCATACCACCCTAGACCAAAGACAACCTGGTTACCGTCCGGTGAAAAATCGGATGAATAGCATGAGGTTGAAGCGGATTTAGTCCACGTATTGCTCCAAACATCGGCTTCGAAAATACGCAGTCGAGCACCTCCTTGGTTCTGTACGTAACCTTCGCAAATCGCAATGTGTTCTCCGCTTGGTGACCATGCGATTGAGTTGACTGTGCCAGCAGGTGCGCTTTCGCTTCGCGTTGTCGCCCAACTTGAAGCGTCCACAACATAGTAATCACCAACCGTTCCAATGGCGATGTGCGATCCACTTGGTGAGAAATCGACGGAATGGAAACGGTCTTCTCCTCCAGGGTTGAGATTTTGCATGACGGTGCCGTTGATGACGTCAATGACCCGAACAACACCGTTTGTTCCACCGTTTCCGGAGCGTCCAATCGCGATTGCTGCCTTGCTTCCGTCAGGTGAAACATCGATGTCGTAGGTGAAGTCGCCTCCTCCAACATCTGGGGAAAGTGCGCCATGCAACGACGTAAGGTTTGATGCGTAGTAGATGTCAACTTCATCGGCAGCTTGCGATGTAACGCCGATAAATCGACCATCATCAGACCAGGATAATTTCCCAGCGCCACCGTTGGAAACCGCAATCACAGAGCGGGTGTTTTGGCCAGTGGTCGTGTTCCAAATGCGGATGTACCCATCACCGCTCGATGTTGCGACTTCCAAACCATCTGGGGAGAATTCAACATCATTGTAATCGGTAGAGCGTGGGTTGTTCCCATCGAGAACAAAATTTGGATTTGAACTGGTCCAACCATCAAGCAGGTCCGAGGTTCCATCACCGTCTCGATCTGGGCAACCATCACGGTCCACGGTTGAGTCACCACTCGCATATGGACAGTCGTCCTGAGCGTCGTCAACACCGTCGCCATCGCTGTCGGCAGCATGCACGCCAAGAGGGGTAAGAACCAACCCAATCATGAGGAAAACAAGGAGGCAACTCAGGCCTCTTTTCCGATGAAACCCGTTTTCCATAATTCCCGGATGTACCTGACTTATTAGGAATTGTGGTCTTTATGTTTAATTTTCATGCAGAGAATCGGAACGCTTGAACATGATATTCTCCACAGATGCACATGGCCGAGGGACTTCCGAAAGTCAACGTCGCTGTCTCAGACCGCGTCTTGCTGCATCTTCTGCGCCATGACCACCTCGCTGACCGATTCATTGTCACAGCAGCATTGACACGTCCAGGCATTGCAGAGGCTTGCGCTCAACACCCTCCAAATGTAAGCCGCACGATGCGAAACCTTGTTCGAAAGGGGTGGGTGAGTGAGCACACGCGCTCCATCCAAAACGATGATCGGCGACAGAAAACTTGGCAATTGACTGAGGAGGGGCGCGATATGGCAAAATTGCGTACCAACAAACTTGGAGAAACCAAAGTCTTGGTACGTGATAAGGGCGGACAGCTTCTCGAAATCGAATCCAAGGATGCAGCCGATCGATTGGCATCGGATATGTCTCTTTTGCAAGTCCTCTTGCACGCACAACACGAAGGTGTCTTGACGTGGGGCGACATTCGGTTTGGATTGATCAAACAGCAAGATGACGAAGACTCGCCTCCACCGCCAGGACGACTTCAACCGCTTGCTGGTGTCCATGCGACCTACCACACGAGTGCACCTCAGACGCGAAAAGTACGAGGGCGGGATGAAGAATTGAATCGACTCGATGAGTGGTTTGAAGGCAGGTCTGCGTTCGCCATCGTATCAGGAATCGCTGGCATCGGCAAGTCAACCCTCGTAGCAGAGTGGCTTGCTGGAAAACAAGACAAGCAACCGAATCTCTCCATCTGCTGGTATCCGTGTCAGCCTTGGGATCGAGAAGTTGGTCTTGCAGTCAGCCTCTTGCATCGATTTGGAATCGACGAAAAACATGACCCTTACAACCTAATTGAAACGCTACCATTGCGCCCTGGAGCGTCACTTGACGTTGATACATGGCGACGACGCTTGTTGGCATATTTGACCGATGCTTACACCGTCCGAGAACGATTTTCAATTACTCCGGGTGGACCACCACCCTACTGGCTGATTGTCCTGGATGACGTCCATCATATCGCAGCCGAATCGAAAAATCTCCTTGGAGCATTGCTACAAATTTCACAGAAAACCCCGCTCCGATTTGTTTTGATTTCTCGAACATCTTTGGATTTTTACGATCGCAGGGATGTCCACACACGTGAAATTGTTGATGAGTTGCCCTTGGCTGGTCTGACGCTCGACGAAACGTCGCAATGGTTGCAAGATCTTGAACTAAAGGACATTGATGCAAACGATGATCATGAGCGAACAGGAGGGCATCCGCTGGCGATTGAGATGCTTGAGCTGTATGGGAAGCCAACGCATGAAGATTGGCTGCGGTTCTTGGATGAAGAGATTTTAGCACCGCTTCCAGAACATGAACGCGAACTCTTGGCAACGCTCGCCGTTGCAGAAAAACCAATCCCTTGGAAAGCGCTTGCTAACAGTTTGGACTGGGAAGGAACGCCTCCTCAACGTCTGATTGATTACGGCCTACTCATCGAACTTGATCGAGGTATGTGGTTGCATGAAGCACTACGTGAACGTCTCGTTCGTGAAGTAGGATCAGCCGATACAGAGCGTCGTAAAAGAATCGAGTGATTCAGAAATCGTCAGCTGTCATGTGATTGTCAACCCAAGTTGTCAATGCAGGCTTTGTCATCATACCGCTCTTGTTGTCGACCATGGTTCCGTTACGGAACAGGAACAGTGCTGGAATACCGCGCACGCCAAGACGAGCGGCATGCATGGTGTTTGAATCGGTATCGACCTTTGCAATTAGGATGTCTCGCTCACTCGCAAGATCGTTCAATATAGGCGCAATTGCTTTGCACGGCCCACACCATTCAGCCCAAAAATCGACAAGAACCCATTCGTTATCGTTGAGGGTGCTCTCAAACTCAGAATCTGTGACCGCTTTTACTTCGCCCATGAACTTTCGGTCAACCGTCCTTTGAAGAACCTTTGCAGGTAAAATCATGGGACGCCCTCGGGTATCCCATCAATGTATCATATACTTCAACAAACAAAGAGTATACCATGACTGCAATGAAAGGAAAAGGGACACAGAAGAGCGCTCGATTGGAGCGTCTGAAAGCAGAGATTGCAACCTACATCGAAGATCGACCAGGTTGCTCAGCAGCTGACATCGTTGCCTATCTATCCAATGAGCGAAAGATGCGAAATCATGGTTTAACAGCACGAAAAATCGGATATTTCATCCCAAGGTACATGAAAAACAGAATTGGTTTCAAACTTGACGCGACCACAGGTAAGCGCATCTATCACGCAATGGGTTGACCAAACATTCAATGTGACGAGGTCCGTCGAACCCTCATGGACTGGCCAGCAGGTGTCAAACCCGAGGCTCTTTTTTCATCCGATGCTGCTCGCAGCATGATGAATCAAACAGAACCAGCCTGGTCGTTGTTGAATCCGAACAACCCATCTGGCCTCAAACAGCAAATCGATGCCAAGTTAGCAGAACTTGGATCAAACCATCCAGCGGGAGTGGAGTACGTGACCATCGATGAACGAAAGGGCCCCGTCCACGTTCAAGAAGGAGCATCAATTGAGCCACACGTCCATCTCATCGGTCCTTGCTTCATTGAAACAAATACAACAATTCGCTCGCATGCCTACGTTCGAGAATACACGTGGATGATGCCGGGAAGCCTCCTTGGTCATGCAAGCGAATCCAAACATTCCTTGTTCCTCCCTGGCGCAAAAGCACCGCACTTCAACTATGTTGGTGATTCAGTGCTGGGTTCAAACGCCAATCTTGGTGCTGGCGTCAAACTCTCGAATTTACGAAACGATGGAAAACACATCGGAATTTGGCTCAACGATGTTCGCAGAGAAACAGGATTGCGCAAGTTTGGGGCCATCCTTGGAGATGATGCACAACTCGGATGCAATGCTGTCACAAACCCTGGCACCGTTCTCGGTAAATCCAGCATGGTACACCCGAACACGACCGTCAGCGGCTATCATCCTGATGGAAGCGTACTCCGATGAGGGAAGGCCATGACCAATCTGTTTGGAACCGATGGAATTCGTGGTCGTGTTTCTCTGGATGCGTGCGATGATGAGGAAGCGCTTGAGCAAATTGTCGACGAGCGACTCCTAACACCGCAACTGATGAAACTGCTCGGAGAATCCCTCGGTCGTTGCTTACCAGAAGATGGGAAAGGTAGCCAAGTTGTCATAGGATGGGACGACCGCCCACACAACGAGACCTTAGCGGCATGGTTGACGCTGGGCTTTCATGCCTCAAATTGCCAAGTCGTGCACATCGGCTGTTCATCAACGCCGATGCTTCATTACGCAGTCCTAGAAACAGGCGCTCGGCTGGGTTGCATGATCACTGCAAGTCACAATCCTGTAACGGATTCTGGAATCAAAGTGTTTGATGCACACGGCCGAAAATCCATGCCAGCGTATGAAACACTTGTTTCTGAGACGGCTTACTCACTTTCGCAGGAAGATCGGGAAATTGACGAAGTGGACCGGAAAGCATGGATGAAACCCGACGCTGAACACAACGTACATCATCAGAAGTGGTTGGAGCGACGGTTGGAATTGTTCCAATCGTTGTTTGGATACGAATTATCCTCCTTCGATAAGCTTCGTCTGGATTCGTCCAAAGGCCATGCTGCATCATGGTTAGCAAATTGGATGCAGAATCAGGGACTTGATATCGAAGAAGTCAGCAGTCAAGCCGCTGCAATGAACGAAGGTTGTGGCGCAGGCGAACTTTCTCCTGGCCAATCATGGACTTGGGATGAAACGGTAAGCAGCGGACATTTGCTGA